>Ga0154454_1069_pt2 | contig 14424 bp, 12 predicted proteins | sample RifGroC2_FD_105647 | JGI IMG/M metagenome (GOLD analysis project Ga0154454, IMG submission 105647) | Syntrophobacterales bacterium GWC2_56_13 | reverse complement strand
CCCTTCGGCGAGAACATCTTCTATGCCGACCTGAACTACCTCGTCGAATCATGGCACCGGGTCATAACCAACGCCGCACCGGAGGCGATCGTTGACAAATTCAAGAAAAAGGGACTCCCCGAGTACCAGCGCCTGATGCAGCGCTGTTTCGCCGAATACCGCCGGGTCCTCAAGCCGGGACGCTGGATGACGGTGGTCTTCCACAACTCCCATAACGCCGTCTGGAATGCCATCCAAGAGGCGATGCAGACCGCCGGCTTCGTCGTGGCGGACGTGCGCACCCTGGACAAGCAGCAGGGGTCGTACCGCCAGGTGACCAGCTCGGCCATGAAACAGGACCTGGTCGTTTCCGCCTACAAGCCCAACGGAGGCTTGGAGGAGCGCTTCCGGATCGCGGCAGGCACAGAGGAAGGGGTTTGGGATTTTGTCCGCACTCATTTGAAGAACCTGCCGGTTTTCTTGGCCAAGGACGGCCACGGGGAAATCATCGCTGAACGAAGGGCGTACTTCCTCTACGACCGGATGGTGGCCTTTCACGTCCAGCGCGGCGTTTCCGTGCCGATGGCCGCCGCGGAATTTTCCCTGGGGCTGGCCCAACGCTTCCCCGAACGAGACGACATGTATTTCCTTCCCGACCAGTCCGCTGAATACGACAAGAAGCGTATGACCGTGAAGGACGTCGTCCAATTGGAGATCGGGATCGCGAACGAGCCCACGGCCATCGAATGGATAAGGCAACAGCTCGCCGCAAAACCGATGACGATCCAGGATCTGACGCCCCTGTTCCTGAAGGAACTCAGCGGGGGGTGGCAAAAACACGAAAAACCATTGGAACTGTCCGAACTTCTGGAACAGAATTTCATCGGCTTCGACGGAAAAGGATCGATTCCGCCACAGATTGTCTCCTGGATGAAGCAGAGCGAACCCCTGCGCAAGCAGATCCGGGAGGAGATCATAACCGGTGAGGCAACCGAGGATCTGACGGGTCTGGCAACCCAAAACGCGCACCTCCTGAATCAGGGCAAGGGGCGTTGGTGCATCCCTGACCCGAACCAGGCCGGCGACCTGGAGAAGCTGCGCGAGCGGGCACTGCTCAAAGAGTTCTGGACGTACCTGCCGCCGGGATACCAACCGATCAAGACCGCCGGGCAGGCGGGATTTCTCCCCGGACTGGCGCCGGGCACCCAATCCATCCCCAAGGGGAAAAGGCTGAAGATCATACGCTTGGAGGCAGTCCGCGCCGGGTTCAAACTGTGCTGGCAGAATCGCGACTACCACACCATCATCGCCGTCGCACAGCGGATCCCCGAAAACGTTCTCCAAGAAGACCCGAAGCTCTTGATGTGGTACGATCAGGCATTAACAAGAACAGGAGGTGGATAATGTTAAGGCAATTGCATATCAAAAATTTTAAAATATGGAAAGATACTGGGAACATCCAAATGGCCCCGATCACTTTGTTTTTTGGTTCGAACAGTTCGGGCAAGTCCAGTATCGGTCAGTTCTTGATGATGTTGAAGCAGACGGTTGAATATCCAGATCGAAAGGCTGTTTTCTATTCTGGCGGAAGGAACTCGGCGGTTCAACTTGGGTCCTATCCGGAAATGGTTTTTCACCATGACCCAGAGAATAAAATATCATTTGAATACCAATGGGATTTTCAGGGTGATCTTCGAAAGAAACCCATTAAAGATCCGATCACAAAACAAACCTACGCAGGCAACACCTTGAGGTTTGATGCAATAGTAGGATTGAAAAATAAGCAAGGCTCTTCTCCTATTGTCGACCATTTAAACTATCAGTTAATGGATAACGGAAGACAGATCTTAACTGTAGGATTGGAACATAAAACCGGCGCTAAATCTGAGTATAGGGCTTATGCGGAACATTATGCTCTGGTGCGAAGGCAAATGCGGGCATGGTCAATTAGAAATACCGTCAGATTTTACGGCTTTCCGGATGAAGTCGTTGCTTACTATCAAAATGCAGATTTTGTCCAAGAATTAAACATACAACATGAAAAATTGTTTCAATCATTATATTACCTTGGTCCTCTTCGCACCAAAACTGAAAGATTGTACACGTGGGGCGGCGTCAACCCCGAAAGTGTCGGATACTCCGGTGAAAATACAGTAGCAGCGATTCTGGCCGCTCGAAACCGCAAAATTAACCTCGGACGTGGACGTCCGACCAAGACTTTTGAAGCAATTATTGCGTTGAAGCTTAAGGGCATGGGATTGATAGAGGAATTTAGAGTTAATCCCATTTCCGAACAGCGGCAGGAATATGAAGTCAAAGTTCGAACCAGAGGATCTAGGGACTGGGTAGATCTACCCGATGTGGGTTTTGGCGTCTCCCAAGTACTGCCAGTTTTGGTTCAATGCTTTTACGCCCCACGAGGATCAATCATCCTCATGGAACAACCGGAGATTCACCTTCATCCAAGCGCCCAATCAGCACTTGCCGACGTGATAATTGACGTAATCAACTCAAGAGAAGACGGCATCGACAGAGGCATTCAGTTAATCATAGAAACCCACTCCGAACATTTTTTGCGACGTTTGCAACGACGGATTGCGGAAGATATCATCCCACAAGAAAAAGTTACCGCTTACTTTGCCGACATCACCAAGATGCCTGCCAGCTTGGAGCCTCTCCAAATAGATTTATTTGGCAATATCCTTAACTGGCCAGAAAACTTCTTCGGCGACGATATGGGTGATATCACCGGACAAGCAAAAGCGGCAATGAAAAAGCGCATGAGGCAAAGCGGCAGCGGGTTGGAGGTATCTAAATGAGCAACTTCCCCAAAAATTTTGTGGTCGATACCAATGTGCCGAAGACTGCAAATCTTGCTATTGCCCCTGGAAAAATACCACAAGAGCTGACCAAATGCGTTTATTCTTGTGTTGAAGCTGTCGAGCATATTATAAAAAAAGGCGGATTGGTTATGGATTCCCAGGATGAAATCTTTGATGAATACCGAGGAAAGCTACTCATGAAAGGTCAACCTGGCGTCGGAGACCAGTTTATGAAATGGGTCCATGACAATCGTTGGAAGTTGCCGGATTGTGACCGGGTCAAAATATCAAGAAATGGAGATACCTACGACGAATTTCCTACACATGCCGGGTTGACGAATTTCGACAGCTCTGATCGAAAGTTTGTAGCTGTTGCAAACGCCCACATAAAAAAACCACCCATACTTCAAGCAACGGACAGCAAATGGTGGGGATGGAAAGAAGCCTTGACCGACGTAGGGATTACGGTGTTTTTTCTGTGTCCTGATTATGTCGAGGCAAAGTATACGGAGAAAATGGGCGCGTGAAAGAAGATTTCTTCAAGTTCCCCTCTACTCCACATCTGGCGCTTCTCAGTGTTGTCGAAGTACGGGACGATAAAGTTATGCTGGATGTCGAGAGGCGTGACTTTCTACAGCATGAGCTTATTGTTGAAGAAAAGGTGGATGGCGCTAATCTTGGTATATCTTTTGACTCCGAGGGTAATATCCGCACCCAGAATAGAGGTGCGTACTTACATCTTCCAAGCACAGGCCAGTGGAAAAAGCTAGCTGATTGGCTGGCGCCAAGAACCGATATTCTTTTTGAAAAACTGATCGACCGTTACATTCTTTTCGGAGAATGGTGCTACGCACAACATTCAGTCATCTATAACCGATTGCCGGATTGGTTTCTAGGGTTCGATATTTACGATAAAAAAAATGGCCGTTTTCTTTCATCTGCCCGTCGGGATAAGACCTTTCGGGGAATCGGTATCTCTCAAGTACCCAAAGTAAATCGCGGTCGCTTCACATTTGTAGAACTTAAGAAGCTCTTGTCTCTGTCACAACTCGGTGACAAACCAGCGGAAGGTCTTTATCTTCGGATCGATCAAGGAGACTGGCTGGTCCAAAGGGCTAAGTTGGTTCGCCCTGCTTTTATTCAATCGGTTGGACAGCACTGGTCGCGGATGAGCATCAAACCCAATGTCTTGCGGTTAGAGGCTATGTCATGAATTTTTTCAATTCTTGGTCAGCATCCCATCTAACGGAACCGATACTCATAATCCAAGTAGAGGGTAGCGGCCATGAGTAGCTGGCGCGATCAAATTCTGAAGGAGTTTACTCCCAAGGTGGCCCGACTCACCCTGGTCGCCGATCCGGACGGGCTTCTTCTCGAGGAAGGGATTCTCGAAGGCATTCGAGATCGTGGCTTCGAGCTGATCCCGTTTGAAGACCACATAGCCTTTCGCTACGCCTACGAATCGAAGTTCCGTTCCCGCTGGGACCGAGGCGAGCAGACGGACCTCGTTGTTGTATTGCGCTCCCAAAGCATCGACCTTGGCGGATTGCCCTACGATCTGTTTCAGGCCGGCCGCAAATTGTCGTTTAATCTCGGCGATATTTTCCCGAATCTCAGCTACCCAGTCATGGCTTCACTGGATCGATCAGACCTTGACGCCCTGTTTGAAGCTCAAAATAAACACGCCCCCGGACGATTGGGAGACAACGCCACCAAGGAATTCATCCTGCGGCACGTCTTTGCAGTTGCACCCGAGCTGATCAAACAGCCAACGGACCTCCTGCGCGTACTCCTCCTCCGCCATCACCATGGCTGGCGCGTTCCGTCGTTGTTGGACGAACGGTTCATCCAACTCTTGCGTCAGAGCTGTGTATTTGAGGATTGGCCCTTGGAGGCGCTGGTTGCGGACCGGGAGGCCTTCTTCACATTTCTCCAGGAACGCTGGCCGATCTTTCTGAACCGATTTGTACGGGATCCTCAGGCAACTGTCGAAGAATCCTCCGGGTATGATCTCCAAGTGCCGGGTCCTCAGGATCTGCCCTTCGAGCATCCCGACATTCGCGTCTATATCGACACCCTCTTTCTTGAAGGATTTCTCCACGCCGTGCCCCACGACGATGCACAGACACTGGCCACGACGTGGGCAGGCATCGGCGTTCGCAATGATCCGTCCGATGACAGATCGCGCCGCATGAGGAACCTGATCGAGCGTTTAACGGCAACCCTTCCGGCTGAAGACGCAAAGCATACGGACTGGATCCATTTTGCCCGCGGATGGGCGGAACTGGTGCTGCTCATGAACGAACAGTCCGAGGCTGAGCCGGCAGAGACGAACGGAACGTTTCATAGTCTACAGGGTCAGGTGGACAAAGGCTTTACGGCCTGGCTCCTCAAGCGGTATGCCGGGCTTGTCAACCTGCCGCCGGTGCCTCCGGTCATGCTGCATCATCTCCCGCGGTTTCTCGCCCGTCAGTTGGATGAGGATCGCGGCGCGAAGATCGCGCTCATGGTGCTGGACGGGCTTTCACTGGACCAATGGCTGGTCATCCGGGACATACTCGCCTCGCTGCAGCCCGGTTACCGATTCCGAGAACAGGCGGTCTTCGCCTGGATCCCGACGCTCACCTCGATTTCGCGCCAGGCCATCTTCGCCGGCAAGGCCCCCATCTTTTTTCCGAACAGCATCCAGACCACAGACAAAGAATCGGCTCTTTGGATGCAGTACTGGGTCGATCAGGGTTTAACGCCGAATGAGATCGTGTACCTCAAGGGGCTGGGCAACGGTGATCTGGAAGCCGTCGCCGAAGCGCTCTCTCATCCCGGGACAAGGGTCGCCGGGCTGATTGTGGACAAGATCGACAGGATCATGCACGGAATGGAAATGGGCAGCGCCGGGATGCACAACCAGGTGTGCCAGTGGGCCAAACAACCGTTTCTGAACACGCTCCTCGATTTGCTCCTGAATCGGGGTTTCCGCGTCTATTTAACTTCCGATCATGGCAATATCGAGGCGGAAGGCTGCGGCCGACCGGCGGAGGGTGCCGTGGCGGACTCCCGCGGGGAACGGGTGCGTATCTATCGCGATACGGCCCTTCGCGGCAAAGTGAAGGAACACTTTCCCACCGCGCTGGAATGGGGGCCCATTGGTCTCCCGGATGACTACTGGGCTCTCCTGGCTCCAGCCCGGCAGGCCTTTATCCAAAAAAAGCAGCGCACCGTGAGTCACGGAGGCATTTCGGTCGAGGAAATCATCGTCCCTCTGGTGCAGATTGAGAGGGAGGAGAAATGACCATACGGACAGACCAGATCGGTTTCAGCCAGCGAGTTCGCCTTGAATGGTTTGAGCAGACAGCCAACCTGGTATTAGCGGGGAACGACAAGAAGGCAACCACCGAAGCCCTACAGGAGCTGCTGAAGGACAAGGTATCCATCGGCGGTCAGGCAGAGCGGGGCAATCGGGAAAAGATCATCACGATCCTCCTGAAGACGTGGCTGACGCCGCCAAGTGGGCTCGAATCACTATGCTCTGAAGGGCTGGAATTGATCAAACGACTCCCCCAACGTGACCACCTCGCCATCCATTGGGGCATGGTGATGGCCGTCTATCCGTTTTGGTCGGGCGTAGCGGTGCAAGTGGGCAGGCTCTTGCGTCTTCAGGGATCCGCGGCGGCGCCTCATGTCCAGCGGAGGGTCCGCGAGCAATATGGCGAACGGGAAACCGTTTCCCGGGCGGCGCGGCGCGTATTGCGAACATACCTGGACTGGGGTGTGCTTCAGGAGAGCGGCAAAAAGGGGATCTATACTTACGGGATGACACTGCCCGTTGAAGATGCCCGACTGCTCGCCTGGCTGATCGAATCATCCCTCCATACCCGCGCCAACGGCTCGATCCCTCTGAAAGAACTGCTCGACGCACCAAGCCTATTCCCGTTCAGGATCAAACCGATTCATGCAGAAGCACTGCTCGCCGCGTCATCAAGACTCGACATGCTTCGTCACGGGCTGGATGACAATCTCATCATGCTGAGGAAACCGACAACGAAGGGAGATGCAATATGAGTTTTGTCTGACGTGGAACCAAAGCCGTGGTTGAAGTCTTTGGATTGACAACCAGCCGTTACTTCCTTTTTGCACTTGGAGTAGAGAAATGAAAAAGGCAAGCAAAGGTGTCTACTGTCTTGAAATCGGTGAATGGTATGGTGATCTTAAAAAGACTTGCACTGTCGAGCCGGTTCTTGACCTCCTGATGAAATCACCACTCAGGGTTCCTTACATCCACAGGGATATCGCCACACGAAGCGAACTTCGGTACTATCTGCGAAAATGGACACAAGTAAGGCATAAAGGATACCCAATTTTATACCTCGCTTTCCATGGTCGTCCAGGCGAGATTGAATTAGCGGATGAAAATGGAAAGAGCAAGGCAGTTACCCTTGAAGACCTGATTCCTGAATTTGCTGGGTGCTGCCATAATCGCATCATTCACTTTGGTGCCTGCAGTGTCATGAATCTGCATGGGCGGACCCTAAGAAAATATCTGCATGAATTTGGTGCATTGGCGATTTCAGGCTACGCGTCAAATGTGGACTGGGTTAAATCTGCAGTTTTCGAGATGCTCTTCCTGGCGGAACTTCAGAATAATGCATTGACGGTAGCGGGAGCACGCGCAGTGAAGAAACGAATCCAAAAGATAGCCGCCCCGCTGAGTAGAGATTTACAATTCAAGATGATTGTGAAAGATCCGTAATCTCCAGTTCTAATGAATGGCCAATACAACCAATACCAAATGTGCAGAGGCAAACGGCGTAATTCGGATTTTCCATGGGCTTACTTGTACATTAGGGAATGAAAGGTGCTATAAAAGCTGATCAATTGGAAATCTCGCTTTCAATAAATAACCAAATAATATCTCGGCAAAACATAATGGTGAGGGATAAGTAGAACTGAATCCGTGGCATTCAATGTGCCTGCCACGTAAAATGGTTAAAAGCTGGGCGAAACGACTACAGAAGCTTGTCGACCAACGCGAATTTCAGACCGAAGGCGTCGGCGACACCCTTGAAAGTGACCTGACCATTGATCACATTGGCGCCCTTCCTGATCTCCGGATTTTCCTTCATCGCCTTTTTCCACCCCTTGTTGGCGATTTCAACCGCATAGGGGAGGGTGGAATTGGTCAGGGCCAAGGTGGAGGTTTTGGCGACCGCGCCCGGCATATTGCCGACGCAGTAATGGATGATGCCGTCGATCGTGTAGACGGGGTCCTTATGGGTCGTCACCCTGGAGGTTTCAAAGCAGCCGCCCTGATCGATGGACACGTCCACCAGGACCGCCCCCTTCTTCATCGTCTTGAGCATGTCGCGCGTGACGAGCTTGGGGGCCTTTGCCCCGGGGATGAGGACAGAGCCGACGATGAGATCCGCCTCCCTGATCAGTATCCGGATCGTTGCCGGCGTGGAGAATAGTGTGAAGCAGTTCTGCGGCATCACGTCATTGAGATAGGCGTCATGGATACCCGATATTCTTCGGTTTTGATCTCTTTGAGAATTCCTGCAATCATTTTGCTGCCCTCCCTGATCCTGATGCGGTCTTCGCAGCTCTTCAGATGATGATCAAGCCGTTCCCCCCGCTTCAGTCATTCCAGAACATTGAACTCTCGATGGCTTTCACGAGCCTTTCCATATCGGCGGGATAAACGTCCCCGATATTTCCGATCCGGAAGGCGCTGGCCTTGGACACCTTTCCCGGGTAGATCACGAATCCCTTCGTTTTCAGCATGTCATAAAAGGTCTTGAAGTCGTATTTCCCGCTTTCCGGGCTGTAGTAAAGAGGTGATGAAGTGGCCCTGGTAGGCATCCGGCAGCAGTGTCCGGAATCCGAGTTTCCGCATGCCGTCCACCAGGGTTCTGTGATTCGCCCGGTAGCGCTCGGCTCTCCTGGCGATCCCCCCCTCCTCTTCCAGTTCCTTCAGGGCCTGATAGAAGGCGCGGACGACATGGGTCGGGGAGGTGTAACGCCACTTTCCCTTGTCGTTTTCCATGGCGTTCCACTGGTCGTACAGATCCAGCGACAGGGATCTGGATAGCAATAGATCAGATGATTTCCGCAAACAGGTCGTAATCGTCGGCGGCAGTAATCCGGCAGGCAGCCAGCGCGCCCATCTCCGGCGCTCCTCCCCGTAGATGGGTCACCCCGTCGATTTCCGGGGCTTGGCGCCGGCTCCTCCCGACATGGGTGTAACCGGAAAGATCGCCTTTCCCCTCGACGAGGACCTCCTGCCGCGTGCCGATCAGGGTGCGGTTGATCGCGCGGGAGATCACGGCCTGCTCCTCCATCAGAACGCCCCGGCGCCGCTCCTTTTCCTTTTCCGAAATCCGTGACGGGAGGGCATAAGCCTCCGTTCCCTCCTCCCGGGAGTAGGTAAAGACCCCCAGATGGTCAAAGCGGATTTCGCGGACGAATGAGAGCAGGTTTTCGAATCTCCGGGGGGTCTCTCCCGGAAAGCCTACGATGAGAGAGGTCCTCAGGGCGATGTCGGGGACTATCTCTCTCGTCTTTTTGATGACGTTCCGGATCAGCGCGCTGTCCCCCCGTCTGTGCATTGCTCTGAGGATGGCATCATCGCCGTGCTGGATGGGAATGTCCAGGTAACGGCAGATTTTCTCTTCCTCCGCCATCGTCCGGAGCAGCTCTTCCGTCAGATGGGCCGGATAGGTATAGAGGATGCGGATCCAGGAAATGCCGCTGACTTTGGCCATTGCCCGGAGAAGGCGGCTCAGCGTCGGCTTTCCTTTTCGGTCCAGTCCGTAGGCCGTCGTATCCTGGGCGGTGATGATGAGTTCGCGCACGCCCTGTGCGGCGAGGAGTTCCGCCTCCCCCACGACGTCGTCGACGGTCCGGCTTCGGGCCTTTCCGCGGATGGCGGGGATCGCGCAGTAGGAACAGCGGTTGGAGCACCCGTCGGCGATCTTCAGGTAGGCGCTATGCATCGGCGCGGAGATCAGACGCCGGTGGCCGGCGCTCATCAGGAATGTCGGTTTACCGATGACGGATCGCTGCCGGCGTGGTCCGGCCTGAAGCAGTTCGTCCAGGTGACGACCCACATGGGGGATCTCGGCGATGCCGAGAAAGAGATCCACTTCCGGCAATGCCTTTTCCATGCCCCTCCCGTAGCGCTGGGGGAGACATCCGGTCACGATGAGATGGGTGCAGGGACCCCTGCCGCCCTGCTTCCAGGCCGCCATGCGGAGAATTTCCTCGATGGATTCCTCCTTGGCCGGGAGGATGAAGGCGCAGGTATTGATCAGGATGACGGAGGCCTCCTCCGGGCAGGGGGTGACGGCGTAACCCCCGTCGGCCAGGATGGCGGCCATGACTTCGGAATCGACCTGATTCTTGGGACAGCCGAGGCTGACGATATGGACCTTCTGTTCATGCATCTTCAACAAATCATTTTCTCGGGGATGATGGAGCTGCACCCCCTGCTGCGCATTCAGCTCATCATCGCGGCAGTTTCTGCGCGAGCACTTTCCTGGGCTTGGCGCCGTCCGAAGGGCCGACAATGCCCTCCGCCTCCATCCGCTCGATGATCCGGGCCGCCCTGTTGTACCCGATTTTCATGTACCTCTGGACAAGGGAAATCGAGGCCTGTCCCAGATCCGTCACGAGTTGGACGGCCTCATCGTACTTCTCGTCAAAATCCTCGTCAGGCCTGTCCTCACTGGCCGTATCCGGTTCATACTCTGCGATCGACTCGTCGTAAGCCGGTTTCCCCTGTTTTTTCACGAAATCGACGATTCGCTCGATCTCCCTGTCCGAGACATAGGCGCCGTGAATCCTCGTCAGTGCCGAGCTTCCGGGCGGGATGAAGAGCATGTCTCCGGACCCCAGAAGTTTTTCCGCGCCAAGCTGATCGAGGATCGTTCTGGAATCTACTTTGGAGGAAACTTTAAATGAAATCCGTATGGGGAAGTTGGCCTTGATGATCCCCGTGATGACATCCACCGAGGGCCGCTGCGTCGCCAGGATCAGGTGGATTCCGGCGGCTCTGGCCATCTGGGCCAGGCGGGTCAGCGATTCCTCCACATTCCTCTGGGCGACCATCATCAGATCGGCGAGCTCGTCGATGATGATGACGATGTAGGGAAGCCTCTCCGGAAGCGGTTCCTTCTTTTCCCTGCCGTCCTCAGGCCCTTTCTTCACTCCCGGGGCGGTCGGAGCGACCTCTCCTCCTCCTCCTCCTCCTCCTGCCGCCGCTACCCGCTCCTTTTCGGTTTTTCCGTCGTCCGCCGGATTCACGGCCTCCGGTGTATCCGGGTGCCCGTCCCGGAACTCGTTGTAGGCTTCGATGCTCTTTACCCCCACCTCGCTGATGATCCGGTAACGGCGCTCCATCTCCTCCACGGCCCAGCGGAGAACAAGGGCGGCTTTCTTCGGATCGACGACGACCGGATGAAGGAGATGCGGGATTCCTTCATAACCGGAAAGTTCAAGTCTCTTGGGGTCGATCATGAGGAATTTGGCCTCATCCGGCGGGGTCTTGAAGAGGATGCTGCAGATCATGGCGTTGAGGGAGACGCTTTTTCCGGAGCCTGTAGTCCCGGCGATCAGGAGATGGGGCATCCGGATCAGATCAGTGATGACCGGGGCGCCCACGATGTCTTCCCCGAGGGCGATGGGCAGCCGGCAGGGCGATTCCCTGAACGCCGCGTTGTCCAGGACGTTCCGCAGGCGCACCGGTTCGCGTTCCTGGTTGGGTATTTCGATTCCGATCGCCCCCTTGCCCGGGATGGGGGCGATGATCCGGATGCTCGGGGCGCGGAGGGCCAGCGCCAGGTCGTCGGATAGATTGGTGATCTTGTTGATCTTGACTCCCGGCGCCGGTTCGAGCTCATACGTGGTGATGACCGGCCCCGGTTTTACCTCCACCACCTTTCCCTCAACGCCGAAGTCGGAGAGTTTTTTCTCGAGAATCCGTGAATTGGCGATGAGGGTTTCCCGTTTGATCCGGGTATCCTTCCGCTCCACGTGGTCAAGCAGGGTCAGCGGCGGCAACTGGAATTTTCCGCTCACCCGGCTTGCAAAGTCAAAACGGGTCTGCTCTGCCTTCTTCAGCTTTTCCTTAAGGGTCTCCTGCCTTGCCTCCTCGATGATCGGTGTGGGAATGGCGGCCTGTCTGCTCACGGGGGGGGCCTCCCGCTTTTTCCCGAACCTCTTCCGGCAGCTGTCGAGGAAAGATTCTCCCATTCTTGCCGCTGCTGATGCCATTGCAACCAATCTTCCGGCGAATCGGACGACTGAAAAATCGAACATGACCATCAGCGCGATGATGAGGACCAGGGTGAGTACGATCAGGGACCCGGCCAGGCGCAGGTAGGCATCGAGGATTCGTGCCGTGAATGTTCCCAGAAGACCGCCTGGGCTCAGGGAAATGCCGTAGATCTTGAACTCTCCGATAAGCAATGCAAACAGACTGGAGGTGGCGAAGACCAGGCCGGCGAGGCCCGCCGCCGCGGCCGCCCCGGTCCGGAACAGGGGATCGCGGAAATACCGGAAGGCGGCGACCAGGAGCAAGACCGGCAGCCAGAGGATTCCGATCCCGAGGATCCAGATCAGGGTATCGGCCGTGTAGGATCCGACGGCGCCGATAAGATTATGGATGGGGATTGTTTCCCAAGGGCTGTAAGATTTTCTCAGAGAGGGGTCGAGGGGATGATAGGAGAGAAGGGCGAACAGAAGGAAAATGGCAAGGGCAAGACAGCTCACCCCGGCGATCTCGGATGCCCTTTTACGGGAAGGATTCTCATTCATCTTCTCAGCATAACCGGCGTTTCCCCGGTTTCCCCCTTCATTGCTGAATACCCCGGATGATCAGTGTAGCGGCCCCGGCAAACCAGCAGTAATAGGCAAAAATGCCAAGGCCGGTCCGGTTGATCATCACAAAGAAGAGCTTCAGGGCAAAAAACCCCGTCACGGCGGCCGACAGGAAACCGGCTCCCAGGGCGGGCAAATCTCCGGCAGGAATCCGCCCCATATCGGCCGCTTTCAGAACAGCGGCGCCGGCGATCGCGGGAATGGAGAGCAGGAAGGAAAACCTGGCCGCCGTTTCCCTCTCCAACCCCCGGAAGATCCCGAAGGTGATGGTCGAACCCGAGCGCGAAATGCCCAGTATGATGGCTTCCAGAAGAGTCACAGGCCGTCCATCCTCCTGTCGGCCGCTTCGAAATCTGTATCGGGGTTTCTCCCGCTTTCAAAGTTTCCGACGATGATGCCGCGGACCCGCTCGATGAGTTCGCCCCGGGTTTCAATGGTGTATCCGCTCACATCCACCGGCCGGTCGATGATCATCGTGATCTTCCCCGGTCTGACTTGCAGGGTCCGCTTGGGCATTATCTCATGGGCCCCGATGATCGAGATGGGTACGATGGGGACCCCCGCCTTGATGGCCAGATGGAACAAGCCCTGCTTGAACGGCTTGATCGTTCGATCTTTGCTGCGTGTTCCCTCCGGAAAGGTGACGACCGATTTTCCCTCCCGGATCTTCTGCGCCGCCTCGTCCAGGCTTTTCATGGCCTTTTCGTGATTCTGCCGATCGATCTCGATGTAACCGGCGCTTCTCATGGCCTTGCCGAAGATGGGGATCTTGAAAAGTTCCTTTTTGGCGATCCAGCAAAACTGGCCGGGGATGTGGGCCATCACAATCAGGATATCGAAATCGCTCTGGTGATTGGCCATGAAGATCTGCGGCTTGCCCAGCAGGACGTTCTCCCTGCCGATCACATTAACCCTGGTGCTGGTGAGCCAGAGCAGCATCCGCGCCCAGAGATTAGCGACCTTGTGCGCCTTGTTCTCGCCGGGCGAGATGAGCGGAAACAGAAAGGCGCATGTCGACATGAAGGCCGTAACGGCAATGGCGATAATGACCATAAGAAAGGAACGAATCATCATCATTTCCTGGGTGGTCGGAGCGAACGACGGTTAGGAACCTTCACGGGTGACGCCACTTTTCTACTTGATTGTCCCCCTGAAGTCAATAAGGAATGACGGCTTCGTAAAAATCCCTTACCTGTGAGGGATCGGGGCCAACAGAGAAAAGGATTGACAAACCCCGCCCATGATAATAGCATAACAGGCCATGAAGTATGGTTTTTTCTCCGGAGGCGGGTTGACAGGATTTTTATGAAGCGGTTCATAAGTAAAAAAAGGGCGTTTGCGATCATTGAAAACTTTCCCCGGTCCGGAGTCCTGGTCGTCGGGGATATCATGGCGGATCACTTCATCTGGGGCAGGGTTTCCCGGATCTCCCCCGAAGCGCCCGTTCCCGTGGTTGAAGTCCGTAAAGACAGTTTCATGCTGGGCGGTTGCGCCAATGTCCTGAACAATATTTTTGCCATGGGCAGCCGGGTTTATATGACTGGAGTGATCGGCTCCGATGAGACGGGAAGACGGCTGCTGGCGGAAGTCCGCAACCGGGGCGTGGATACCGGTGGAATGGTCGTGGAAGAAGGGCGTCCTACGACGCTCAAGACGCGGATCGTGGCGCACGGCCAGCAGGTGGTCCGGTTCGATTTTGAGGATCGCAAGGCGGTGCAGGCTAAAAGCATCCGCAAGATCCTCTCCTACA
>Ga0154454_1079_pt1 | contig 14782 bp, 11 predicted proteins | sample RifGroC2_FD_105647 | JGI IMG/M metagenome (GOLD analysis project Ga0154454, IMG submission 105647) | Syntrophobacterales bacterium GWC2_56_13 | reverse complement strand
ATCCTCACCCCCTATTCGCTTTTCGACATCTCTTTTCAACTCTCCTTCGCCGCGGTGGCAGCGCTTATCTTTTTCATGCCGAAGTGGATCGCCCTTTTGCCTGCACCTCTGCCGAAAGAAACCGCCGGCCTGACTCGGGAATGGATTCTTCACCAAGTCAATAAAGCCTTGCGGGGTATCGTCATCTTTTTCCTCGCCTCCTTGAGCGCCACGCTCGGCACCCTGCCCCTGATCCTCCTCTACTTCAACCGGCTTTCCCTCATCACCCTTGCGGCGAACCTCATCTGCGTTCCCATCCTCGGCGTCCTGGCGATTCCCTTTTGCCTGGCCATCATTCTGGCTGTACCTCTCTCTGCAACACTGGCCGACTGGGTCATCCGGGTCTCCGAACTCCTCGTTCAAATTTCTCTTTTCTTCATCGATCGTCTTGCGTCCATCCCCTGGGCCTCCGTTTATGTTTCCACGCCTACCCTTCCGGAAATCGGAGCCTTTTATCTTCTCTTGATCTGGTTCGGTCTCTTTCTGGAACGGTTCACGCTGCCGGGGGAGCCCAAATCCTTTCTGAAGAACCCCCTTCTGCTGAAGGTGGTTCCGGTCGCCCTCATCCTATTTTTCATCATCGACGGCATCCAGATCTCCCTCAACGGCCTTCAACGGGACCGGCTTTCCCTGACTGCCGTGGATGTCGGTCAGGGAAACAGCATCCTGATCCGGTTCCCCGGCGGGAAAAGAATGCTCGTCGACGGCGGCGGCTTCTTCGACGACGCGTTTGATCTCGGAAAATATGTCCTGGCCCCTTACCTCTGGCATGAACGGATCACCCGGATCGACACGGTGGTCCTGACACATCCCCATCCGGACCACCTGCAGGGGCTCCTGTTTATTCTGGAAAATTTTCACGTGCGCGAGGCGTGGATCAACGGGGAGACATCCGATACGGAGCAATATCTTTCCTTCCTCCGGATCATCCGGGAGAAGGGGATTGTCTTGCAAACCCTGTCGGACAGGACCCCCGAGGCGGAGATTTCCGGCGTCCGTGTCGGAATCCTGAATCCCCACGGGAATCCCGTCAATGCGGAAACCCCGGACATCCTCACCGATCTGACCGATGATGGCGAAACGGCAAAAAAGAATCCCTCTGTCCGTCCGGCGCCCGCCGTAACGACCGGCGCCCGCTTCTCCGATGCGACCAATGACCGTTCTTTGGTCCTGAAACTCTCCTTCGGCGAGCGGCGTTTTCTCCTGCCGGCGGATATCTCGGAGTCCATCGAGAATCGTCTGGTCCGATCCGGCGACGATTTGAGAAGCGATGTGCTTATTATCCCCCACCACGGGAGCTTGCGCTCCAGCAGTCTTCCCTTCCTCGAAAAGGTAAAACCGCAAATCGCCGTGGTCAGTTGCGGCGCGGAAAACGTCTTCCGCGCTCCCCATCCGGATGTCCTCCGGCGATACGAAAGGATAAAGGCGCGGGTCTACCGGACGGACCGCGACGGCGCCATCACCTTCTCGACGGATGGAAAGGATCTCATAACCAACGTTTTCCGGTCGGATCCTCCTGGCCGGGAACGCAACCCACAAGCCCCGCCTGCAAACATCCTCTCGCCGCGATCTGTGCGCAGTGCTTCACATTCATTTGCGCTTGCCTCCGGCGCGAACGGCGTTCTTCCCTGTCCCGGCGACGAATCATTTTCTATTGCGTTTGCCGGCTCGATGTGCTATCCAAACCCCCCTAAATTGAAAAGGGTTTGGAGAGGCAGTCTATGGAGATAATAACCGCCGTCCGGGGATTCAAGGATATCATTCCCCCGGAAACGGATAAGTGGCGGCATATCGAAGAAACGGCATACCGGGTCTTTGGCGCCTTCGGGTTTAGAGAGATCCGCGTTCCCCTCCTCGAGAAGACTGAACTATTCTGCAGGGGGATCGGAGAGACCACCGACATCGTGGAGAAGGAGATGTACACCTTTTTCGACCGGGGCGAGGAATCCCTTACCCTCCGGCCGGAGGCTACAGCGTCTGTAATCCGCGCCTACCTGGAACACACCATCCATGCCGCAGAAACGGTGACCAGGCTTTTCACCATCGGCCCCATGTTCCGGCGGGAGAGACCGCAAAAAGGACGCTACCGGCAGTTTCATCAGATCGACGCTGAGATTCTTGGTCCGGATGACCCGCGTACCGATGCCGAACTGATCCTGATGCTGATCCACTTTCTGGACAAACTCGGACTGGCAAAGCTTAACCTGGAAATCAATTCCCTCGGCTGTGCGAAGTGCCGGCCGGCCTTCCGGGAGGCGATCGTTTCCTTTCTCGGCGGTCGGGTGGAAGAGCTCTGCGGGGACTGCCAGCGGCGGCTCGGGACCAACCCGCTGCGTGTTTTTGACTGCAAGGTGGACAAATGCGGCGAGATAATCTCCCGGGCCCCGCGCCTGATGGACTTCATCTGTCAGGATTGCCGGGACCATTTTGAGAAGGTCCAGGGGTGTCTTAGCCTCTTTGAAGTTCCCTACCGGCTGAATGCAAAAATGGTCCGGGGACTCGACTACTACACGAGGACCACGTTTGAGGTGACCACGGAGTTTCTTGGCGCGCAGAATGCCGTCGTCGGCGGCGGCCGTTATGACCATCTGGTCCGTGATCTCGGGGGACCGGATATTCCGGGGATCGGCTTTGCCATCGGCTTTGAACGCCTGGCTTCCTTGATCCCGGACCGGGATCAAGATGTTTCGCGAGGTCCTCTGCTCTTTATAGCTGCGCTCGGCGAAAAGGCTGGGGAGAGGGCCTTTATGCTGTGCAACCGTCTGCGGATGAAAGGGATCCATGTGGAGATGGACTATGCGGGCCGGTCTCTCAAGAGCCAGATGAAAAGGGCCGACAGGCTGAAGTGCGCCTATGCCCTCATTCTCGGCGAGCGTGAGATCGAAGAGAACAGCGCCCTTCTCCGGAACATGCACGAAAGCGCCCAGGAAGAGGTCTGCCTCGACGACCTGGAAGAAATCATCAAGAAACTTGCGAGGTAGAAAAAATTTGTCTGACTTCTTGACGATCAAAAAACGAACGCATTACTGCGGCGATTTGAACGCCTCCCATATCGGCGGCGAAGTGGTCCTGATGGGCTGGGCCCACCGGAGACGGGATCACGGAGGGGTTGTCTTTGTTGACATGCGGGACCGGGAGGGACTTGTGCAGGTCGTGTTCAACCCGGAGATCAACGCCTCCTGCCACCAAGAGGCTCAGCGGATCAGATCCGAATATGTCCTGGCCGTAAAGGGCCTTGTGCGCCGCCGTCCGGAGGGGATGGAAAATCCCGATCTCAGGACCGGCGAGATCGAAGTGCTGGCGGATGACCTGGAGATCCTCAACGAGGCGAAAACGCCGCCCTTTGTCCTTGACGGCGTGGCGGAGATCTCCGAGAACGTCCGTCTCAAGTACCGCTACCTCGATCTCAGGCGCCCGGAGCTCCAGAAAAACCTTATCCTGAGAAGTCGTATCGCTGCGGCGACTCGCGATTATCTGCACCGGGAAGGCTTCATCGAGGTGGAAACCCCTTTTCTGACGAAGAGCACGCCGGAAGGCGCCCGGGATTATCTGGTCCCCAGCCGCGTGAATCAGGGCATGTTCTATGCCCTTCCCCAGTCGCCCCAGATCTTCAAGCAATTGCTGATGATTTCCGGCTTCGACCGCTATTTTCAGATTGTCAAATGCTTCCGCGACGAGGATCTGCGGGCGGACCGCCAGCCGGAATTCACGCAGATCGACGTGGAGATGTCCTTCTTAACCGAGCAAGAGATCATCCGGATCATGGAGGGGATGATCGCCCACCTCTTCAAGGAATGTCTCGACCGGAAGCTCCCCCTCCCCTTTCCGCAGATCTCCTACCGGGAGGCCATGAGCCGCTTCGGGAAGGACAATCCCGATATCCGTTTCGGACTGGAACTTCGCGATCTGACGGATATCTTAAAGGGATCGGGATTCAAGCTCTTCGCCGAGATCGCTGAGGGAGGCGGTGTGATCGAGGCTATCTGCATCGAGGATGGAAAGCGACTCTCCCGGAAGGACCTGGATGAGCTCAAAGATTACGTTGCCCAGTACGGCGCCGGGGGGCTGGCCTGGGCCAGGGTCAGTCCGGACGGCTGGACTTCGCCGATCTTTAAATTCCTCAACCAGGGAGAAGTTGCGGCCATCAACGAAAAAATGGAGGCGCGCGAAGGAGATGTTATTCTTTTTGTCGCCGATTCGCCGAAAGTGGTCTGTGACGCTTTGGGAAATCTCCGGATCCACCTGGCGAAAAAACTCAACCTGATCGACCCCGGGGCAATGGCCTTCACCTGGGTGACTGAATTTCCTCTGTTTGAGTTCAGTGATACTGAAAAGCGATTCGTTTCGACGCACCATCCCTTCACCTCGCCGGTCCTGGACGAGTTGCCCCTGATCGAGACGGATCCGGGAAAGGTTCATGCCCGGGCTTATGACCTGGTGCTAAACGGCTCCGAGATCGGGGGAGGCAGCATCCGGATTCACCAGAAGAATGTTCAGGCGATGATCTTCCGGGCCCTGGGGCTGAGCGATGAGGAGGCAAGGAGCAAGTTCGGCTTTCTTCTGGACGCCCTGGAATATGGGACCCCTCCCCACGGCGGTATAGCCTTCGGTCTCGACCGCCTGATCATGCTGATGACGGGATCGGAGTCCATCCGGGACGTGATCGCCTTTCCCAAGACGCAGAAGGCCATCTGCATGCTGACAGACGCCCCGTCGCAGGTCAGCGTGGAACAGCTCATGGAGCTTTCGTTGAAGATCGTGACGTAACGCCGAAAGGCAGTCAGCAAACCGCTTTAGGAGAAGGGAATCGAAAATATGGCAAGATGGAACAAGGACAAAAAGGTTCTGGATCACGAGCATACCAGTTTCTGGAAGTTCGCTCTCAAGGATGTGGAAGAGCCGAATCTTCAGAAGGATGTCTTCCCCTATGATGAAGTATGCAAGATCGATTTCGACCACAAAATCATCCCGATCGATCCCGCGGAGGATATTTTCATCACCGACACCACCTTCCGGGACGGCCAGCAGGCCAGGCCACCCTATACCGTCCAGCAGATCGTGGACCTCTTTACATTGATGAGCCGTCTGGGCGGACCGAACGGCGTGATCCGCCAGTCGGAATTCTTCCTCTACAGCTCCAAGGACAGGGAGGCCGTGGAGAAGTGTCAAGACCTCGGGTTACGCTATCCGGAAATCACAGGCTGGATCAGGGCCAGCGCGGATGACGTCCCGCTGGTCAAGAAGGCTGGGTTGAGGGAAACCGGCATCCTCACCTCAGCTTCCGATTACCATATCTTTCTCAAGCTCAACAGGAACCGCCGTCAGGCGATGGACGATTATCTCGGCATAGTCAAATCCATCCTCGGCGCCGGCATCATTCCCCGCTGCCATTTCGAGGATGTCACCCGGGGCGACATTTACGGCTTCTGCATCCCCTTTGCCATCGAGCTGATGAAACTTAGGGAGGAAAGCGGGATCGACATCAAAATCCGGCTCTGTGATACGATGGGATACGGCGTGACCTATCCCGGCGCCTCCCTCCCCAGGAGCGTGGACAAACTTGTCCGGGCGTTTATCGAGGACGGGGGCGTCCCCGGCCACCTTCTGGAGTGGCACGGACACAACGATTTTCACAAGGCGATGGTCAACGCGACCACCGCCTGGCTGTACGGCTGCAGCGCCGCCAACACGACGCTGCTCGGCCTGGGAGAGCGGACAGGCAACCCCCCCCTGGAGGGGCTGATCATTGAATATATCGGCCTCCGCGGCGCAACGAACGGGATCGATACGACTGTGATCACCGATATCGCCCGTTATTTTGAAAAGGAGATCGGCGTCCGGATTCCGCCGAATTTCCCCTTCGTGGGAGCGGATTTTAACGTGACAAGGGCCGGCGTCCATGTGGACGGCCTGATCAAATGCGAGGAGATCTACAACATCTTCGATACCACCAGGATCCTCAAGCGACCGATCATCCCGATGATCACCGACAAATCGGGCAAATCCGGCATCGCCTTCTGGATCAACGTCCATCTCGGTCTTACAGGGGATAATGCCGTGGACAAGAGGAACCCCGGCGTCTCCAGGATCCACAAGTGGATTACCGAAGAGTATGAAGGCGGCCGTATGACGAGTATCTCAAATGAGGAACTGGAGAAGAGGGTCAGGAACTACATCCCCGAGCTCTTCCTGTCCGATCTGGAGAAGATCAAATTCATGGCGGCGCAGGCGGCGGTGAACGTCGTGACGCAAGTGATCGAGCATCCGGTGATGAAAACCATGAAACCGGAGCTCCAAGAGCCGGTCATGCAGCAGTTCATCGAGGAGAATCCCTCCATCCAGTTCGCCTATGTGGTGGACATGAACGGGCGCAAGACCACGAGAAACATCACCAATATCGCCGATCGGGCCAAGTACGAGAACTACGGCGTCGGTACTGACCAGTCGGATCGCGAGTGGTTCATCAAGCCTCTGCAGACCGGAAAGATCCACGTGACCAATTTCTACATCTCCAAGATGACCGGGGCGCTCTGCATCACGGTTTCCTCTCCGATTGTGGACGAGAAGGACGAGATGGTCGGGATCTTCGGCGTCGACATCAGGTTCGAAGATTGGGTCAAGCGGGAGGAGCACATCGCCGAGGCGACCCAGATCGCGCTCCGGGAGGAATCCGAAGCCAAATCGAAATCGGACCGCTGGATATGACGGTCCCGGTGAATGGCGGGGATAAGGGGAGCGTTCTTTCTGACGCTCCCCTTATTTCATGCATACTCGTCGTCGATAAGCCACTGCTCGTACGGACGGTCCTTGGCCCGGGCGGAATAAGGCGAAAGTTCCATGATGAAACGGGAGGGGCTCACGGGCAAATGCCCCATCCCCCGTGCATAATCGGTCAGAGGATAGCAGAGGTAAAGCTGATCCTTCGCCCTGGTGGTCGCCACATAGAACAGTCTCCGCTCTTCCTCTTCACCCCCCGGCTCCTTCAGGGCGCGGGCGAGAGGCATCATTCCCTCCGAGCACCAGATCATGAGAACCGCCGTCCATTCCAGCCCCTTCGCCTGATGGATCGAGGAGAGCACCACCCGGTCCTGAGCGGTCTCCTCTTGCGAGTCATTTTCAGTTATGTTGGTCAGAAGGGCGAGCTCGCTTAGAAAATCCGCCAGCGAGGCGAAGCGGGAGGAGAAATTGGCGAGCTGGATCAGATCCTCTTCCCGGGAAGAGGCGTCGCTGTACCTCTCCCGGAGCAGATCGCGGTACCCGCTTCTCAGGACCGCGTCGATCATCTCGACGGGACCTGATTCGGCAAAGGCCTGAAGGAGGCGAAAGGTATCCTGGACCCTTGTCAGGCTCTGGATTGCCGGGCGCGTAGCGCTCTTGGTAAATTCATCAGCGAGGACCGCCGCCTGGGGATCGGAACGGTCGGCGACGAAATGCCAGACCTTCTCCGCCGTGACCCGGCCGATCTTCGGATAGAGTCGGAGCAAGCGCCGCCAGGCCATTTCGTCCCGGGGATTGACGATGATCCGGAGATAACAGGTGACATCCTTGATGTGGGCCTGTTCGAAGAAACGGATGCCGGAGCGAATCTCGAAGGGGATCCTCCGGCGGGTCATCTCCATCTGGACCTCCATGGAGTGATAGTGGGCCCGGTAGAGGACGGCGATCTGGCCGAGCGGGATGCCGCTGCGATGGAGCTCCAGGATGCGCTGGGCGACAAAGTCGGCCTGCTGGAGGACATTTCTGGCCGGGGCAAGGACCGGACGAACCCCCTGCCCCCGGACCGCCCGCAGAGTCTTCTGAAACTGGTTCTCATTGTTGGTGATGCACAGATTGGCCAGGTGCAGAATCTCCGGCGTGCTGCGGTAGTTCGTCTCTAACTTGAAGATCCGGCAGTCAGGATACCGTTTAGGAAACCGCATAATGTTCTCGAAGTTTGCCCCCCTGAAGGAGTAGATGCTCTGGGAATCGTCACCCACGACCATCAGGTTCCGGTGCCGGGAGGCGACCAGATCCATGATCTCCGCCTGAAGCCGGTTCGTATCCTGGTACTCATCGACGAGGACATGGAGGAACCGGCCTGCATACAACTCGCGAACATCCTCAAAATGTAGCAGGAGCTCCCGCCAGTTGTAGAGGAGGTCGTCGAAATCCATCACGTTGAGCGTCTTTTTCCGGTCCCGGTAGCGCTCGGCGACCGCGGCGATCTCCTCCGTCCGGTGCGAAAAGAAAGGAAAGCGGTTCTCGATTACGTCCGGGAGCGGCGCCTCCGTGTTGACGGCAAGACTGACTATCTCCCCCACCACCTCGCCGCGGGGAAATTTTTCGCTTTTTACGGCCACTCCGCATTCCGCGATGCAGGTGTTGAGCAGCTGTCTGGCGTCTTCACTGTCCATGATCGAGAAATTGCGTGCATAACCGAGGCGGTCGGCATGCACCCGGAGCGTCAGATGGGCGCAGTGATGAAAGGTGCCGCCCCAGAGGCCGCCGACCTCCCTTCCGATGAGCGCCGCCACCCGGGAGAGCATGGACCGGGCGGCCTTGTTCGTGAATGTGGCCAGCAGAATCCGCTCCGGCGGGATACCGCCTTCGACCAAGCGGGCGACGCGATAGGTCAGCGTCCGTGTTTTTCCGCTCCCCGCCCCGGCAATGACTAAAAGCGGCCCCCCCTCTTCCATCACCACCCGGCACTGTTCCGGATTGAGCTCTTTTTCGTAAGCGATCATTTTTTCTGTCTTTCTCTGACTGGAAGCGTAAAAATAACATGCCTGAAAAAACAGCGGGACTATAGGGTATAATTCCGGTCCGGTCAAGGAAATAGGCCGCGGGGTTTCTCTTGACATCTGCCGCCCATCCTTTCTATAGTGCTGCCGTTTCGCCAGGACGTAGATAATCGTTCTCATTTTGGAGATCACCATGGAAGAGCAATCCTTCGGACCGGTCCGTTTCCTCCCGGGCGAAAATGGGGGTCGCTACCCCTTCTGCCATTCCCTCTATATCGAAGGCGCGGGCGTTCTGATCGATCCCGCCTCCAGCCGGGAGAGGCTCATCCGGCTCCGCGCCGAAGAGGGCGTAAAGATGGTCTGGCTCAGCCACTGGCACGAGGACCATTTCATGCATCTGGACCTCTTTGACGATCTTCCCCTGTGGGTCTCGCCGGAGGACGCGCCGCCGCTGGCAGATCTTCAGATCCTGCTGGACTGGTACGGCTTCGATGCCGAGGAGCGGCAATTCTGGGAGCCGCTCCTTTTGGAACAGTTTCATTTTCGGCCGAGAAGACCGGCCCGGCATCTCGTCGGAGGCGAGACCCTCCGGCTGGGGAATGTTTCCGTGGAGGTGATAGCAACACCCGGCCATACGCCGGGCCATCTTGCCTTCTTCTTCCGGGAGCACGGGGTCCTGTTCTCCGGGGATTATGACCTCACCCGTTTCGGACCGTGGTACGGCGACCTGTTTTCCGACATCGACGCGACGCGGGCCTCCATCGCTCTCCTCCAAGAGATCGGCGCGCAGATCGTTTTGACCGGCCATGAAAACGGCGTCTTCGAACAACCTCCGGCGGAACTTTGGCGGCTCTATGGGGCGGTGATCGCGGAAAGGGAAAAAAGGCTTCTCGATCTCCTGGAGACGCCCAGAACTCTAAAAGAGATCCTCGAGGCCCGGATCATCTATAAAAGACCGCGGGAGCCGAAGGTATTTTTTGCCTTCGGAGAGCGGGTCCTCATGAAAAAGCACCTGGAACATCTCATCCGGCGGGATATCGTGATTCTTGAGGATGAACGTTACCGGCAAAACGAAGTGAGGCTTTCCGCCCCCAGGGCAGGGATTTCCGACACGGAAGATAGCGGTTGATATTGCGTCCTTTCCTTCTCCCTGGATGCAAGGCAGGGCGGAAGGATTGTCCCCCCTGTTACATTAAAGCGTAAAGCCGATCTCGCGGGCATAGTCGAACTGTCTCCGCCAGGGGATGCGGGGATGGGCCTGATCGAAGGGTTCCGCGCCGATTTGCAGCAGGGAGGCCTCGTCGACAGCCACCGGATGGCATCCGCAGATAAAGCCGAAATCCTCCGCGATGACCGGATACTTCCCCGGCATGCAGTCGCACTCCGATAAAATCCCGATCAGGCCGTTGATGACGACAGTTCTTCTCCCGATCTGATTCCAGAGCGCCGCGGCGGTCTCCACGAGCTTTTCCTGGAAGACCGTCTCATCCGAATCCCAGAAGATCTTCAGGGCGCTCTTCGGGCAGAGGGCGATGCACTGTGAGCAGCCGATGCAGATCTTGAGATCATACATCGGATCGCCGTCCTCGGGCAGGATGGCGGCGCCAGCGGGGCAAATTTCGGCGCAGAGACCGCACCGGTTGCATTTTCCCGGTTTAAGAACGGGATGGGCGTCGGCGTGCATCCGCTGCTTCTGCGCCCGGGAGGCCAGTCCCATAGAGATATTCTTGACGGCGCCGCCGAAACCCGATCCCAGGTGTCCCTTGAAGTGGGAGAAGATCACGAAACCATCGGCCTTCCGGATGATCGAGGCGACCTGAACGGTGGAAAAATGGCGGAACCCCGCCGGGATCTCTTCCAGATCCCGGCCGTCCATGCCGTCTCCGATCCGGACGGGACAGCCGAGGTACTCCTCCGTGAAGCCGTGTTGTGCGGCCGTTTCCAGACTGTCGGCCGCGGTGCGCCTCCCCCCGGAATAGAGAACGGTCGTATCGAAAACGAAAGGTTCGATGCCCGATTCGCGAAGCCACCGGACGATCTCGCGCGTGTAGCGTGGGGGGAGAAAACCGGCGTTTCCCCTCTCCCCCCAGTGGATCTTAATTCCCACCGTTTCGCCGGGGGAAAAAGGTTTCCCGAGACCATGCAATAGTTGGCCGAGCGACTTAGTTGAATTTCCGCGGATTTTAATGATATCAGACATGGATAACCTCATTGCTGCCTGGGGGGATTGGAATCTCCTGGGTAAAAAAGGAGTTCTTAGTTGCCATGAGATACTCTGGGCGGATATGCAGCGGCATTCAGTTTGCTTCCTCAAAAAAATGTATACGGCATTTTGGTGCGGTTCTGGAGATAGGCGGTATCCTCCTTGAGGTCCGCGCCTTCCGCAGCCTTTGTCGCCAGCATATCACAGTGCTCATTTTCCGGATGTCCGGCATGGCCGCGCACCCAGACAAACTCTACTCGCTGCAAAGCGCACAGATCCAGCAGCCGCGCCCAGAGATCGCAATTTTCGGCAGCTTCTCGTTTCGTGCGCATCCAGTTGTTGAGACGCCATTTACGGGCCCAACCCTGGTTTATACCGTTGACAACGTATCGCGAATCGCTGTGAAGTATCGCGTCAGCCGAGGTCTCCAATGCCTCGAGCGCCGCGATGCAAGCCATCAGTTCCATTCGGTTATTGGTGGTGAGAACATAACCTTGAGCGAGTTCGGTCCGATTTTCCCCATCGATGATGACTGCGCCGAATCCTCCCGGTCCGGGGTTTCTCCGACATCCCCCGTCGGTATAGATCATGATCTTTCCCGGCAGCGATCCGGGTGCAAGAAGGGTTGGGCTTTTATGCTCCGTACGTAAAGGCGACTTCTTGTATGCGGGGTTCTGCAGCCACTGCCGGGCTTCACTTATCGATGCAAATCCCTTGTACAGGGCGCCGGCATATCCACGGATCTGTTCCTCAGCACCCCCCGGACCAAACCAGGCGGCATAGATGCCGGGCTTAAAACCCCTGGCGACTGCGTAGTATTTCTTTTGTTTTCCCATGCAATGCTTGCCCATTTTTGCAGATGTGTCTTTACATTAGCCGGGCAGGAAATGCAATCGCAAAATGGAACAACCGCAGATAGGCATCCACGACGGCTTAAATGCCATACCCATTGCCTGGCATTTCCGAAGATCTTGTCGGCACTCGGATCTTCAGCGGCAATCGGCAACAACCGGGATTTTTGTTCGATAGCTGAGGTGCACTATCTTCTCTCCAAACTGAAGATGAAGAACGTGATGACCAAGCGGGTGGTCACGGTAGGCGATAATTGTCCTTTGGAAGAGGCGGCCCGCATCATGGTCGATTACAAGATCGGCGGCCTGCCTATTTTATTGCTGCCGGCAGGAATTTCCGGGACAAATACCGTGCTTCCCCGCAGCTTCGTTGATTCCCGGATCCTTTCCTCAAGGGAACTCTTCAGAGAGTCTGTTCCCGCCACACCCCTTTTTCTGTTCATTCCCTGCTTATCCAGATTTATATGCGTTTTGCCCGTGCGATGAAAAAGGTTCAAAACTCATCTGAAGTATTTTGTGATGAACCCCATGAGCTTCTCTTTGGGAAGTTCGGACGCCTGGACGCATTCCTCAGCCTCGGAAAGGACTCTCTTGCCATCGCGGTAGCTCAGGAATCGAAAAAGCTTGTCTTCGTGACAAATCCCTGCCGATCGGCCCAGCAACGTGATGAGGGATTCGATCTGGATAGGCAGGTTGGGCCTTTCGGGAGTAAAAACCGACTGACAGCCCGGGCAATAGGGAGCCATGATCTGTGCGCCGGTGTCCACCGCCTGCTTCAAACGTCTGGCACGAAAGTCCGTGCCGGGCTTGCCCGCCGCAGCCATGGCAGATCCACCACAGCAAAGAGCATTTTCTGCACAGTTTTCCATTTCGACGACCTTGATTCCGGGTATGGCCTTTGCCAATGTACGCGGTGATTCGGACTCAGGTTTTTCACCCCGAACCAGATGACATGCATCGTGGATGGTGATCGTGGCGTTTAATTCTTTCAAAGGACCGAGCTTCTCCAGGTGATCAACAAGAAATTGAGTGATAAATTGCCAGGACCATGTCGTTTTTGGGGCATGAAGGTCAAAAAAGGAGTTGCATGTTGGACATAGGAACACGACATTTTTGGGAGAAAAGGATTCCAGCCCCTCCACCAGACGGAGGAAATGCGACGCACTGGCAGCCGGGTTTCCCGCCCGCAGATTCGTATCTCCGCAGCAATAATCGATTCCACCCAAGGCCTGAGCAGAGGGATCGACGCGACGGATCAAGTCCAGGGCCGTGCTTACCAAATCGGGCTGCATGAGGCCGGTGCATCCGGTGAAAAGCACTGTCTTTGATGAACTGGGTTTTTGCCTGACCACATCGGTCACCCAGGGTCGCTCTTCCGGCTTCAATTGGATGGCTTCAATCGCCTTCATGAGGTTGAACTCCGTCTCCGGCAGGAGAAAAGATAGGCCTCGGGGCGTGGGTTCTCCCTTTTCCTGAAGAATCGCCCTGGCCAGGGATAACCCAAGGCCGGGGTCCAGGCCTTCCGGACATTCATTCTTGCATGTCTGACAGCTCATGCAAGAATAGATCCGGGTCTTGGCCGTTGGACTCATGGTTCCAGAGTGATACAGAGCCATCACTGATTCCATTATTGCTGCCGGTTCGATGTCTCGAACATCGGTTTCGGGAATGATGGGGCAGACTGCCACGCACAGTCCGCAGGCAGTGCAGCTTTCTCCAAAACGTTTTCTTTCTTCGCTGAAATCAAGCATAGGAATTCCTTTCGGTTGAGCAACCCGTTCGCGACGAAGATAACGTTCGATCACATACTTCTCGTGCGGCCGGATTGCAGTTGAGATAAACGGACTCCATCGTACCAGACGCCAATGCGTCGAGTGAGAACGAAAACCAGACTCAGTCCATTTGAAATTTTTGCAAGATCCTTCTTGATGGACTGAGTATAGGAAGATGGCACTTGAGTGTCAAGATAATTACTTTGGTTCAATATTGACTTTGCCACCCGTGTGCACGGCCTGAATGAATCTGTCAGCTTTTCTTCTGACGCGGGACAAGATGACGATAATTAAATTTACAGCAAAAGGGGATGTAATATGGATACCCCCAAATATACTCCCATATTTTACTGGTTATCTTTGTTTTTTTCATAACACTGAGTCATTTTATCCCGCTCCTACCCCGAATTTTCGGCTTATGGAGGGACGGACAGGATATCGTTCACTTCCTTTTCCTTTGTTGGGAATCTCAATAACTCCGAAGTTCTTTAATCTTGTAAGAAATTCATGGTATTGAAGGCTTTTAGGCATAGCAGTAGACTTCTTGAGCCGTGAATGGATTCATCCGCGGGGAATCGTTGAAGGATGTGTTTTCTACATCGCAGTCTTCCTTTTTGGACATGGCCAGATACTCCGCCCAAACCTCCTTTGGGGCGGGGGAAAAGAGATAATCAAGGTTGTCGTGCTCATGCGAGAATTCAATATGCGCACGGCAAAGATTGATGATGTCCTTGCGAACCTCTTCCAGCGTATCGGCAGTAGTGACAATATCAAACTGGAGGCAATGCGCCAGAAAATAATCCTCCTCTTTTTTGATCAGGATATCGAGCCTGATCTCAGCTTTTTTTCCCATGGCTAATCCCTCCCTTCCATGGTTTAAAACCGCATCTTATCTCTCAAAGATTTTCCTGGGGTTCAAAATTGTTTACCTGGGATGTTCCTTCGGCTGCCTTGTAAATTATTTCACTCCGGCTTGTCAAGGGAAAACCACAGCAACCAGCATAAGCAGGCTGATAATTCCTTATTCTAAATGGACCTGATAGCCTCAGGTAGGCTGAGGTGGCCATCACGATCAATCGAAAATCAAAACCGGGCAGCTTTTCAGCGCTACCCGGTCGTTTCATTTGATGGCGCCGGTCCCTATGCCTTATCAAAGAACCCCCTGACCATCGGTTTCGGTTTGGTAGAAGTCTCCCT
>Ga0154454_1083_pt4 | contig 14813 bp, 17 predicted proteins | sample RifGroC2_FD_105647 | JGI IMG/M metagenome (GOLD analysis project Ga0154454, IMG submission 105647) | Syntrophobacterales bacterium GWC2_56_13 | reverse complement strand
GATTTCAATAACTTACGTCATTTTAAAGGCTGAAAAATGCCTACAACTGTCGAAGCCGGGTTCCCTGAAAACTGTATACAATAAAAACTTGCTCAATGCCGCCAAGCGCTTCCGCGATGCTTATCAGACCTTGGCATCCAAGTTCCCGCGATTGAAGTTCTCATACTTCTATGCCACTAAGGGTGATGATGTACATCCTAACGTATCGCGGAAGACAGCAAGAGCCGAAGCCACAGTTAAACAGCTCTTCTCGGCTGCGAATTTTTCATTCACTTTTCTGGGAGCTCGTGCCTTACTGGACTTGGCCCGACGTACACCTACCACAACGTACGATCTGAAGCTTACAGAGAACCCCATCTCATGCACGGGTGATGTGGCATTTGTTTGCCTTGTTTCCCTCAAGGATTTTTTCCGGTTTATTACAGACTCCCAAGGAGTTCTTGTGAGGCATATATTTGAGGCAAACGTACGGGATTATCAGGGGAAGACGCAAGTCAACGAGCAGATTCAAGACACTCTACAAAACCCCGGTTCGGAAGATTTCTGGTGGCTGAACAATGGCATTACGGTTCTCGCAACCCGAGCCACCCAAAGCGGAAAAACAATAAAAGTTGAGAATCCAGAGGTTGTCAATGGTCTTCAGACATCAACTGAGATCAGCGTATATTTCCGTGCCAGCAACACCGAGACAGAAGGCAGGAATGTTCTGGTTCGAGTCATCGTCCCGAATGCAGCAGAGAGCCGCGACCGAATAATAAGAGCAACAAATAGCCAAACAGCCATCCCTCCTGCATCCCTACGCGCCACGGATCGGATTCACCGCGACATCGAGCAGTATCTAAAGCCCTTTGGCTTTTATTATGATCGCCGGAAAAACTTCTACAAGAATGAGGGAAAGCCCATAAACCGCATCATCAGTATTCCGCAGATGGCTCAGGCCGTTATGGCCATTGTTCTGGAGCGGCCTGACACAGCGAGAGCACGGCCCTCGTCGCTGATCAAGCGTGATGAAGAGTATCATAGACTCTTTAACACCGACTATCCTATCGAGATTTACCGGGCGAGCAGTCAGATACTTAAGCAGACAGAAACTTATCTGGCAGAGCATGCGGATGTCCAGGCCACAGACAGGACAAACATGAAGTTCTATGCTGCTATGGCGGCCTGCCAAGAGGCTCTGAGAAAATCGAGCCCTTCTCCAGCGGAGGTCGCATCGCTGGCAGGATCAACTCTCAGTCCAAGCGTACTTGATGGAGCGTACCAAATTGTGAAAGCGGAGTACCAAGCCCTCGGTTCAACGGACCAAGCAGCGAAGGGATCTGATCTCGTAGCCGCACTAAAACAGCGCCTTGGCGAGAAGTTCCCGATAAGGAATCCCTGAGCCCCCTAAAAATTGTATCGAGAGCGAGGATGTATGGCGCGCGGACTCACCAACTATCGCGCAATGATAGACGTTCGGCGGATGGAGTTGAAACGGGGAATGAGAGTCTTACTTCTTGGCGCAGGTGCCAGCTATGGATCAGACCACAGTGGGACGCCGCCGATGGGCGCGGATCTGTTTGAAGCATTGCGAGCATTCAATCCTCCAGGATGGGGTCAATTGCTCTTATCTCTCGCGTTAGCCTTCCGAAACGACTTTGAGCGAGGGATGGAGGAGCTGGCTAAGACGACAATGGAGATCACCTGAATGGAGACCAGCGTATATGCTTTGAATTTGTCTACCCCCATTAGATTAGCCTATCGAGTACTTAAGGATGCTGCTGGTCATCCTTATCCCGCTCAGTCGGCATTTGTGCCACAGCCCGTGGCACAAATGCCCTGGGGGCATACCCGGCTGATTGTCAGTAAAATTAAAGATTATGACGAAGCCCTGTGGTATGCTCTGGCCACGGGATGATCTGGAATTGAAGATTGAGAAACGAGAATACAAGTATGTCGCCGCAATGCCAGACTGGAAAGTATAATCTATATGTTGGGCTATGAGATTCGTTACTGTATTCTGGAATAGCGGTGAAACGGGTTGACTATGCTCGTTCAATGAGTGTCACCATGAATCGTGCTCAATCCATCTTAAAAGAAGTCTTCGGCTTTGAAACTTTCTGGCCCCTCCAGGAAAAGGTTATTGCCCATATCCTGGAGAAAAAGGACGCCCTGGTCGTGATGCCGACGGGAGGGGGCAAGTCACTCTGCTATCAGATTCCGGGAATGATCTTTGACGGGCTGACGATCGTGGTTTCCCCGCTGATCTCCCTCATGAAGGACCAGGTAGACCAGTTGCGGGAATACGGGGTTCCGGCCCTTTTCCTGAACAGCGCCCTCAGTATTGAAGAGTACCGGGCGAACGTATCGCAGCTCAGGGAAAACCGCGTGAAACTCCTCTACCTGGCCCCGGAGGCCTTGCTGGCTTCGAGAACCCTTGCGCTGCTGTCCGCCCTGAACGTGGATTGTATCGCCATCGACGAAGCGCATTGCATCTCCGAGTGGGGTCACGATTTCCGCCCGGAATACCGGCAACTGGCGGAGGTCCGCGCCACTTTTCCCGATGCAGCCTGCGTGGCGCTGACGGCCACGGCCACACCGCGTGTTCGGGAGGATATCCGGCAATCCCTGAGTATCGACGATCAGAGCCAATACATCGGCTCTTTCAACCGACCGAATCTCTTTCTGGAAGTGGCCCCGAAGACCGATCCTCTCGACCAGGTGCTGACCTTGCTCGAGCAGTATCCGAACGAATCGGGAATCATTTACTGCGCCACCCGCCGGCAGACGGACGATCTTCACTCCATCCTCCACCGGAAGGGCTATTCCGTCCGGCCATACCATGCGGGTCTGTCGGATAAAGAGCGCACGGAGAACCAGGAGCGCTTCAGCCGCGACGATATCCGGATCATCGTGGCGACGATCGCCTTCGGCATGGGGATCAACAAGCCCAATGTCCGGTTTGTCGTCCACTACGATCTGCCCGGGAGCATCGACAACTACTACCAGGAGATCGGACGGGCGGGACGGGATGGTCTGCCCGCCCATTGTCTCCTTCTGTTCGGCTATGGGGATATTCAAAAGGTTCAGTTCTTTATCGGACAAAAAACGGAACAGGAACAGCGAGTGGCCAACATCCTCCTGAGCCAGCTCATGGGATTTGCTGAAACGGACCTCTGCCGCCGTGTCCCCCTGTTGAATTATTTCGGCGAAACCGGCGTTCCGGACCGTTGTGGAATGTGCGACAACTGCCGACTGGGGGAAGAGGAAAAGGATCTCGTCGATCTCACCATCCCGGCGCAGATGTTCCTCTCCTGTGTCAAACGGACCGGTGAATTCTTCGGCGCGGGCCATATCGTCGATGTCCTGCGGGGCTCAAATTCTCAGAAGGTCTTGAAATTCGGACACGAGGAACTCTCCACCTATGGAATCGGCACGGCCTATTCCGCAAAGCAATGGCGTCACATTGCCCGTCAATTGATCCAGAAGGGCCTGTTGCTTTACAACTATGAGCACGGATCGCTGAAACTAACCCCGAAGGCATGGGAGGTCCTGCGGGGGAAAGAGACCTTCCTCGGAAGAATGGAAGGGGCAAAAAAAGACCATGGCGCGGTTCTCCGTCAACGGGAGGGTGAAGCGGAAACCTTTGATTCAGGACTTTTTGAAACTCTCCGGAAAAAACGGAAGGAACTCGCCGATCAGGCGAACCTTCCTCCCTATGCGATCTTCCATGATCGGACATTAAAGGAAATGGCCCTCTATTATCCCCGGACACGGGAAAGTTTATCGGCGATCTACGGGATCGGCACGAGAAAACTTGAAAAATACGCCGACGCCTTCTTGGATATCATCCGGGAGCATTGCCGGATCCGCCAGATCCCGGAACGACAGAAACCGGCCCCAATGCCAGAGCCCGCGCCCATTCCCCCAGCCGACAGCGGCAAGCGCCGGTATCTTGTCATCGGCGAGAGCTTCAACGAGGGACGCACCATCGAACAACTGGCGGGGGATTTCAACATCCGGCGCGACACGGTACTCAGCCATCTCTATCAGTGCCTGTGGGAAAACCATCCCCTCCGACAGAACGATTTTCTGATGAACTCCAGCTTGACGGAGGATCAGCGGCAATCGGTATTATCATCCTTCGCCCGTCTGGGAACGGAACGGCTGCGACCCGTTTTTGAGGATCTGAACGGGACGATCCCTTACGAGGAGCTGAAACTTCTCCGCCTGCACCATCTATGTCGGGATCAGAACCGTCCCGAGAACCCGAATCCAGCGGGCGTATGACCTCCAGAGTGAAAAGGTCGCCTATACGCTCCAAGAAGGACAGGGGATATGATGGGCAATGTTGAAAACAAGCCAATACGTGGATGGAATCCGCATTTCGGATTTTCACCAAAGAGTGGCTTTTCAGCAAACGTTGAAAGTGTCATGTGTGGTGAAGACAAAAAACCTGATTTCTGCGGATTTTGTTTGGATTGCTTGGCGGGGCTTGCGGATAACAACAAAAAATGATAAGGAAATTAATATACTATTTTAGAAGAAGGGAGGTAACCGCTCGTGAAAACGCTATCGATCACCGTACCGGACAATCTGGCCGAGCGTATCCATGATTATGTCCAGGCGGGGTTTTTCATGTCCGAGCCGGATGTCGTCTTGGCGGCGATGTCGGAATTCGTCCGACGCAATCGGGTGGATCTCATGGAGCGTTTCGCCCGCGAAGACATTGCCTGGGCCATAAAAGAGGCTCATGCGGCCAAATGAGAACCATCATCTGCGACGCCGGACCCATCATCCATCTTTACGAGGCCCATTGCCTGCAGTTGCTCAGGCAAACGGGCAACCTTTACCTGCCTCAGCGCGTTTTCAACGAAGTTCAAACCACCCTTCGGATGGAAGAGCCCTGGCCGGAGTGGCTTCGGGTTGTCAGCCTTTTCCCTCATGAGCAAGATGAAGCCGGGATATGGAAAGAAGCCGGAGATCTTCATGCCGGCGAGGCGGAAGCCCTCGTGCTTGCCCGCAGAAAAAAGGCGGACTGGTTTCTGACCGACGATTCGACGACACGACTTTTTGTCTCCCTTTTGGACATGGAGGTGCGTGGATCCCTGGGCGTTATCCTTATGGAATGCCGCCCACAAGCATCTGTCGCGGGCAGAAACGGAACAGGCGTTAAACGGTCTTGAAGCCTCAACGCTCTGGCTTTCCGCCAGGATCTATCAGGAAGCCAGGCAGTCCCTCGATGATATTTATGCCACAGGCCCGTAAGGGCAATCAGACTCTCAGATTAAAGACGCAGGGGGAAATCCCCCGAAGAACGTTGCAGGATACGCTGAAAAGACTGGCCCATGCAGGTGAAATCGGCTTAGATCAGCCTGTCGAGTACTTCAGGATGGCGCTGGTCATCCTTATTCTTGCCCTGGAAATTACTGGCCCTCACACCCACCAGCCGGACCTTCCTTTTGAGCTCAATTCTTTTAAGGCAGGCGAATGCCGCTTTTCTTACCTCTTCTTCAGAATCGGTATAATCAGAGATTGTCATCGCCCTCGTGAATGTCTCAAAATCGCTGAATCGGATTTTTATCGTGATCGTTCTTGCCTTATACTGATGTCCCTGCATATCTTCAACGACATCTTTTGAAAGATCGGCGAGTGTTCTGGCGATCACTTGCCAGTCCCTCACATCTTCCTGAAAAGTGGTTTCACGACTGAACGATTTCGGTTCCCAGTGAGTGACCAGAGGGCTTTCATCAATGCCTCCGGCCGCTTCATAAAGGTATTGACCGTAAGAATTGCCGAAATACTCCAACAGCTTTTCCAGAGGCAATGCGGCTAACTGTCCTATGGTTTCTATGTTTATGCTCTTCAGGTGTTCTTCCGTTTTTGGGCCTATGCCGTATAATTTTCTGACGGGCAGCGGCCAGAGCTTCGTTTCAACGTCGGCCTCCATGAAAACGGTGACTCCATCCGGCTTCTGCATGTCTGAGGCAATCTTGGCAAGAAGCTTGTTGGACGCAATGCCAATGGAACAGGTCAGGCCGGTCTTCTCTTTGATCCCCGCCTTGATCCGCCCTGTGATCTCTTCATTGGTCTCAGGTATATCCGTAACGTCCAGATACGCCTCGTCAATGCCGACATCTTCCATAATTGGGCTGATGGTCCTGAGAACTTCTTTGAACTTTATGGAAGCAGATGAATAAGCCTCATAGTCCACAGGCAGAAATATCCCCTGGGGGCAAAGCTTAAAGGCGGTTCTCAAGGGCATCGCAGAATGAACGCCATATTTTCTGGCTTCGTAATTGGCAGTAGAGACAACGCCCCTTTTGGATGGATCTCCCATGCCGCCGATGATGACAGGCTTCCCTTTGAGAGCAGGATTCCTTTTCTCTTCGACAGCGGCAAAGAAGGCGTCCATATCGATATGAAGGATTCTCCTTTTCATGGACTGGCTCAATGACGGATCGCTCATTCAGCTCCAACCGGTATTTATTCTTGGATGATAGACATCATAAGAGGGGTAAAGTGAATCGCTAAAATGACAATACCACAAAGGCACATCTTGTCAATCCACTGATTGCAAAGATATCGCTCCTCCTAATCGGTCGATTCGATGAAATGCTGGAAGCGTTACCGGCCGGAGCCGGGTCACCGGCGCCACGGTTCGCCTGCATATGGTCAAGGAAAAGATTTGACCCTGCTCCTCGAATTTCTCAGAAGCCTTACACATATTTTATCGGCTGTGGTAAACTATCTCTCCAGACAGGCAGAGGGCCGGAGGATTGCGCCAGTGGCCGGCGCACACCTTGCGTACCACTTCTTGTATCGTGTGCTTTTTATCAGACCGCTTTTCTGATTGACATAAAACGGCCCTTAAATCATAATCGTATAAAACGAGATTTAGAGGAATTTATCATGCAAAGAACGGAAGCCATTCAGGGAGAAAAATTTCTCGACGTGATCAAGAAGATCGAGGGTATGACCTCATCCTAACAGAGGTTCATTCAGGAGATGCTGTCGCAGCGCAAACAGGCGCCCGCTTTGCCCAAAAAACGAATTCTGAAAAAGAGCTTCGGATTGTGGGCGGATCGCGGGGACATCAAAAGCAGCACGGATTATGTGAATCAGTTGCGCGGCGAGTGGCAATCGTCGATGAGGCAGGGGGATACATGAGGAAATTCCACAAGAGCCATGCCTTGAACATAGGAGATGCCGTAATCGCTGCCGCCGCCAAAGAGAAGGGCATGAAACTCGTCAGCCGGAATATCAAACATTATCCGATGAGGGATGTCGATATCGTCAAGCCCTATTGAGCCCCAAAAATCAGCCCACCGCACTCCTTTTGGAAGTCGATGTTCGGTAACATCGAATTATGAGTCAACGATCCCTTTTTAGTCACTTCTTGGGTAACGTTTTATTTGAGGCAATTCGGTCTGATAAAAAGTACTTGATTTTAGAAAAATATAACGGTAAACTTAGACCAGAAAACAGGGGGTGCCCGCAGGGGCTGAGAAAAGACCCTTTGAACCTGATCTGGGTAATGCCAGCGTAGGGATTGGCAGCTGACATCTTAACTTATGCGGGGGCCATATCCTTCAGAAAAAGGGTGGCCCTTTTTTATTCAGGGGGAGACCTTGTTTCCCGCTGATGCAAGGGCCGGTAAAACCGGCGGCAGGTGCAGGTCTACTGGTCCCGTCGTAAAATATGCAAGGAGGATGGAAATGACACAACTGGAAGAAGCAAGAAACGGCCGGATAACGGAAGAGATGAAGATATGCGCCGAAAATGAGCGGGTGTCCCCGGAATTCATCAGGAAAGGTGTGGCCGATGGCAATATCGTGGTCGTTCGCAACAACACGCATACCGCCATTCCACCCCTTGCCATCGGGAAGGGATTGCGGACCAAGATCAATGCCAATATCGGAACCTCCGGCGACCATACGGACCTTGATATGGAGCTCGAAAAGGTAAGGGTCTCCGTAGCCGCCGGTGCGGATACGATCATGGATCTTTCCACGGGTGGCGATCTTGGCGCCATCAGAAAGGCCATCATCAAGGCTTCGACCGTGGCGCTGGGCACCGTCCCGATATACCAGGCAGCGGCCGCCATGCTGGCCGCGAAAAAGGCCATTGTGGCCATGACGGCCGATGACATCTTTGCTGCAATTGAAAAAAATGGCGAGGATGGCGTCGATTTCATCACCGTCCATTGCGGGGTGTCGCGGAGAAGCGTTGCCAGCATAGAAGCCGAGGGAAGGCTTTTGGGCATTGTGAGCCGGGGCGGTTCCATTACGGCCAACTGGATGAGATGCAATGAAAAGGAAAATCCCCTCTACGAATATTATGACCGGTTGCTGGAAATTGCCCACCAATACGATATGGTTTTAAGCCTGGGCGACGGTCTGCGACCGGGGTGCATTGCCGATGCCACCGACCGGGGTCAGGTGCAGGAACTCATCCTCCTGGGAGAGCTCTGTAAAAGGGCGAGAGATAAGGGCGTGCAGGTGATGATCGAAGGGCCGGGCCATGTGCCCATCAAAGATATCCAGGCGAACGTCCAGCTGGAAAAGAGTCTCTGCAACGGGGCGCCCTTTTACGTTCTGGGGCCTTTGCCCACGGACATCGCCCCCGGTTACGATCATATCACCGCGGCTATCGGCGGGGCCATTGCCGGCGCCGCCGGGGCCGATTTTCTCTGCTATGTGACGCCTTCCGAACACCTCCGCCTGCCCAGTGTCGAGGATGTGCGGGAAGGGATCATGGCTTCACGCATTGCTGCTCATATCGCCGATATTGCCAAAGGGTTGCCCGGCGCCATGGAACTGGATGTCATGATGGCCGGGTACAGAAAGGCTATCAACTGGCAGGGACAGATTTCTACAGCCATAGACCAGGAGAAGGCCGGGAGATTACTTGAGAAAAGCGCAACGGCCAAGGAAGAGGGGTGCACCATGTGTGGCGAGTTGTGCGCCATCAAGCTTGGGAATGGCTAAACCAATAAAATAATGACGGATATGCCGGCGGATATGACTGCCGCGCCGGAACCCCCCGGTTTGTCTGACAGACAAAACGCCTGTCCCACGCTTTTCATGATATTGCATGCACCTTGCGTTCATGGGAGGTTGAGATGAAATTCTTGGTCACCGGTGGAGCCGGGTTTGTCGGGAGTTACCTTGTCGAATCGCTGCTTGACAGAGGTTCTGAGGTTAGAGTTCTCGACAGGGTTATCGGTGAATTGGAGACATTAAAGGGCCATCCTAAACTGGAAATAGTGACAGGGGACTCTCAAGACCGGGAAATGGTTAATTCCGCGATGAAAGGCGTGGATGTGGTTTACCATTTGGCATGGTCTTTTCCCTCCAGGCCGGCAGATGCCTTTAAAATCGATGTTGGCGGGTATATTAACGTCTTGGAAGCCGCATCCGCGAGTCACGTCAAACATTTTCTTTTCCTCAGCAGCAGCGTGGTCTATGGAGAGCCTGCCTGCCGACCAATTGATGAGTCTCACCCTCACCTCACTGAGAAATCTCGCGACCCTCTTCACGCGCTCACAAAAGCGACTGTTCATAAGCTTTCCTCGCTTTATTACACGCTGTACAAGCTGCCCTATACGATATTTATATTCTGGTGGGGATATGGAAACAAGCATATTCCGGGGAGAACGTTAAGAGAACTTATTGATTCTGCTTTGAAAGGGGAAGCTATAAAGGCGCCTGAAAAAGCGAGCGGGAGTGTTGCCTATCTGGGAGATATTGCCAAAGCTTTTGAAATTGCCACCCTTAATGAAAAAGCATATGGACAGGAATTTAACCTGTCCAGCTTCCAGATAAAGTGGCGGGATTTAATCGAACTCATAGTCAAACTGGCGGATTCGCCTTCTAAAGTTGAGATTGTACCGGATGAGCGATGGGATGGTCACGGCTTCCTGACCGGACTCTGGGAAATCAGTACGAAAAAGGCTGAAGAAATACTGGGATACAGATCCAACCCGGAAAAGGCGCGGGAAGTGTTTACTCAAGCATTGAAACTTGACATAGCCGTCAGGAAGAAGCTTTAGGATCCAGCGGGCTCTCCTATCATTTTCGCTTTAATTAGAATTATTGCCGGTCTTCCAGACCGCCATCAAATCTACCGGTTTCAGCCGGTAGTAGATTATTTTTCGCTGTCAACACACCCTGCGTCCGGTTTTGTCATAATTCATGATCTGCACCGGGTCTTGCGGACCGGTCTGTATATTTTAGCGGAGATGAAAAAAGGGGGACCGCATGCCCTGCCGTTTCGGATCAATGCGCCTCCTCCATCGCTCCGGCGATGTACATCATCGTCAGGAGCATGAAGACGAGGGTCTGGATGAGGGAGGTGAAGATCATGAGCACGAAAACCGGCAGAGGCACCAGAAACGGCACCAGTAGGATGACCACCGCCAGGACGATGTCCTCCCCCATGATGTTGCCGAAAAGCCGGACGGAAAGGGAAAGGGGCCGTGAAAGATGGCTGATGATTTCGATCGGCATCATGATCGGGGTGAGCCACCAGATGGGTCCCATGAAATGCTTGACATACTTGAAGCCGTGGATCCGGATCCCGACCACATGGGTCATCACGAAGACCACGACGGCCATGGAAACCGTGGTGTTGAGGTTGGCCGTCGGCGACTCGAACCCCGGGATCAGGCCGAGGAGGTTTGAGGTGAGGATGTAGAGACCCAACGTCGCGATCAGCGGGAAGAACTTCCTCCCCTCCGGCCCCATCGTTTCGACAAGAAGATCGTCGAACCCCCCGAGGACCGCCTCCATGACGTTCTGGAACCTGCCCGGGAGCATGTTCATCCGTCGGGTGGCCAGAAAAGAGCAGAGGACGAGCATGGCCATGACAAACCAGCTGTAGGACACGACGACGAGGTGGTGTTCCTTCAGCCAGTGACTTTCGAAGAACAGCAGGGGTTCCATCTTCTATCTGACCTCCTCAATGCGGTTTTTTTTTGACAGTGCCAGAATGGTTGTAAAAATGATGTTCATAACGACGACAGAAAGGCCGATGACGAGGCCGATCACGTCGACGAGGTTGCCGGAGATGATCCAGTAAAGCACGAAAGCCAGCACAGTTAGACGGATGTAATAACGCAACAGGAGGGCCTTCCTGGCCTGGCTCGGATGTTTCGTGAAGACGTCCAGGAGGTTGTGGTACAGCCAGTGAAAATTAACGATGCTGATCAGGCCCCCGCTGAGGATTCCGAGGCTGAAGCGGGAGGAACGCAGGAGAAGGCTCCCGACAGCCAGAATCGCGAGGAGAATCCAGTTCGTGATCTCAAGCCTTTTTTGAAGGGGGTCTTTTTCTGTGGGGTTCACTTTTTACACACGTGATGATCTGTTTATTTTAGTCTTTAAAGTACCTCTTCATCAGGACATAAATGTTCCTGAAACCGGCGGCAATTCCTATCAGCAGAAAAAGGAGGGTGAAATAGGGTTGCGTTCCCAGTTTCCCGTCCAGCCAGGTTCCCAGGAAGAAGCATCCAAAGATGGCCAAGGCCATGGAGATGCCGATGCTGCTTGCATAGGCCAACTGGATCGCGGATTTTTTCGTCTCCTTATCCACCGCCCGCCATCTAACACGATCTGGTGATGAAGTCAAAGGAAAATCAGTCCTTTTCCCCGAAGGCGACCCGCGTGCTCCGGTACCAGTCGATGGTCTTCGCAAGCCCTTCCCGGAAGTCCCTCCGCGCCCGGAAGCCGAATTCCGCTAAGGCCCGGGTCGTGTCCAGCATCCGCCGCGGCTGTCCGTCGGGCTTGGTCTTGTCCCAGACGATCCTTCCCTTGAATCCGGTCAGTTCCACGATAAGGGCGACCAGATCCCGGATGGAGATCTCGAAACCGGCGCCGATGTTGACCGGTTCTTCCTTGTCGTAGCGCTCCGTGGCCAGGACGATCGCCTCCGCGGCGTCCTCCACGTAGAAAAACTCCCTCGTGGCGGCGCCTGTTCCCCAGACGACGATTTCCCGACCGCCACGCGTCACGGCGTCCACGCATTTCTTGATCAGAGCGGGGATGACGTGGGAAGAGCGGGGATCGAAGTTGTCTCCGGGACCGTAAAGGTTGACCGGCAGGAGGAAGATCGCGTTCATGCCGTACTGCCTTCGGTAGGCCTGGGCCTGGACGAGTAACATCTTCTTGGCTAATCCGTAGGGGGCGTTGGTCTCCTCGGGATAGCCGTTCCAGAGATCATCCTCCTTGAACGGCACCGGTGTGAACTTGGGGTAGGCGCAGATCGTTCCCAAGGCCACAAACTTCTTAATTTTCCGGAGGCAGCCCTCATGGAGGAGCTGGACCCCCATCATGATGTTCTCATAGAAGAGGGAACCGGGGTTCTCCTGGTTGAAGCCGATGCCGCCGACCTTGGCGGCCAGGTGGACGACTGTGTCGGGCCGCTGTTCGTCGTACAGCCGCCGGATATCTTCCGGGCGGATCAGGTTGTATTCGGGAAGGTCGGCCACGAGGATTTGGTCGTAGCCTCTCTCCCGAAAGGCCCGGATCAGGTGCCGGCCTAAAAAACCCCTGCCGCCGGTGATGGTGATGCGGTTGTTTTTCATTCTTCCCCCTCAACCCATCCGATGGTTGCCTGAGGCGTATCCCGCATCGAGAAGGGTCTTCTCCTTTTCGGCGATCTCCAGATCCGCCCCAACCATCATATCGATGAGCTGATCGAAGCTGACTTTCGGACTCCAGTTCAGGGTCTTGCGGGCCTTCGTTGCATCGCCGAGGAGGACGTCCACCTCCGTGGGGCGGAAGTAGCGGGGATCGATCGCCACGTGCCGCTGGTAGTCAAGATTGAGGCGTGCGAAGACCTTCTCGGCGAATTCACGCACCGAATGGGTCTCGCCGGTGGCGATGACGCAGTCGTCGGGGCTCTCCTGCTGGAGCAACAACCACATCGCCTCTACGTAATCCCCGGCGAAGCCCCAGTCGCGCTTTGCCTCGAGGTTTCCAAGATAGAGCTTCTCCTGGAGGCCGAGCTTGATCCGTGTTGCTGCCCGGGTGATCTTCCTCGTGACAAAGGTCTCGCCGCGGCGGGGTGACTCGTGGTTGAAGAGGATGCCGTTGGCGGCGAAGAGATTGTAGGCTTCCCGGTAATTCCGGACGACATAGTAGGCATAGACCTTGGCCGCGGCGTAAGGGCTCCGGGGCTGAAAGGGGGTCGCCTCGCCCTGGGGGGGCGGCGCCGCGCCGAACATCTCGCTGGAGGAGGCCTGGTAGAAGCGGGCCATGATCCCCGTCTTTCGGATCGCCTCGAGGAGGCGGATCGTCCCGAGGCCGGTCACGTCCCCTGTATATTCGGGCATGTCGAAACTCACCCGGACGTGGCTCTGGGCGCCGAGATGGTAGATCTCATCGGGTTTGACCTCCTGGAGAAGGTCGGTGAGTTGGCCGGAGACGGAGAGATCGCCGTAGTGGAGGTAAACCCGCGCCTGGGGGTCGTGGAAGTCCCTGTAGAGGTGATCGATACGATTGGTGTTGAAGGTGCTGGCCCGGCGGATAAGGCCGTGGATCTCATAGCCCTTCGCGAGTAAAAATTCGGCCAGGTAGGAGCCGTCCTGGCCGGTGATGCCGGTGATGAGTGCTTTTTTCATGCAAAACCTCCCTGCTTGTGGGGACAGATTTCAAATCTGTCCCCGGGATCTCTGGTGATGAGTGCTTTTTTCATGCAAAACCTCCCTACTTGTGGGGACAGATTTCAAATCTGTCCCCGGGATCTAAGCGTCGGATCCCTCCGCGATAGGGGTCGCGGGTTTGAAACCCACGTCGGCCGAGAGGTCATCCACATCGGCGAAAGTGGCCGGCACATCCCCCGCCTGCAGGGGGAGAAAGTTCTTCTGCGCCTTTCTGCCGAGATGCCCCTCCAGGATTGCGATGAAATCCAGGAGGGCGACGGGTAGGTTGTTCCCGATGTTGTAGATCCGGTAAGGCGCGAAACTGGCGGAGGGATCGGGACGGTCTCCTCTCCAGTCGGCATCCCGTGCCGGGATCCGCTCCATGACCCGGACAAGCCCCTCGATGATGTCGTCGATAAAGGTGGTCCACATTGTCGTGGACCGAAAAGGGCATCCGGGTGTTGGCCTCGTAGACCGAACTGGAGGAGGCGAAGACGATGTGCTTCACCTGCTGATGACGGCAGCCCTCGAGGACATTCAGGAAGCCGACGAGGTTGCTCTCCACGTACGCGTGGGGGTTTTTGAGCGAATAGCGGACACCCGCCTGGGCGGCCAGGTTGACGACGATCTCGAACCGTTCGTCCGCGAAAAGCGCTTCCATGGTTTTCCGGTCGGATAGATCCCCCCGGACGAAACGGAAATTTTCTTTCTCTTCGAGTATCTGGAGACGCGCCTGCTTCAGTGTCACGTCGTAATAGGGGTTCAGGTTGTCGAGACCGACCACCGGATTGCCTCCCTCGAGAAGCCGCCGGGAGAGATGGAAGCCGATAAAACCCGCCGCACCGATTACGAGAATCTTTCGCATCGCTTTCCCTATGACGCTAAAGCCTCTTCAGCGCCCTCTCGCAGGCGGCAAGGGTCCGGTCGATATCCTCACCCGTATGGGCAAAGGAGAGAAAACCGGCCTCGAACTGGGCAGGGGCGAGATAGATCCCCGCCTCCAGCATGCCCTGGAAGAAGCGGGCGAAACGTTCCGTGTCGCTTCGCAAGGCCGTCGCAAAGTCGACCACTTCCTCCGCCGTGAAAAAGAGGGTGAACATCGAACCGACGCGGTTGATCCGGAAGGGGAGCCCCTTTTTCAGGAAGAGATCGGCCATGCCGGAGCAGAGACGGGAGGCCATGGCGTCGAGAA
>Ga0154454_1002_pt4 | contig 14933 bp, 14 predicted proteins | sample RifGroC2_FD_105647 | JGI IMG/M metagenome (GOLD analysis project Ga0154454, IMG submission 105647) | Syntrophobacterales bacterium GWC2_56_13 | reverse complement strand
CGACGGTCCTGGTCGGCGTCCGTGCGACGACACTTTCCGCTGCCGCCCTGGAGGAGCGCCTCCGGAAGTGGGAAACGCCGATCATTGCCCGGGTTGCCGACGAGAGGGTCCTTTTTGATCCGCGAACGCTGGATCGGGAGGAGTTCACCGCAATCCGGGATGCCCTCAGGACGCTCCTGGCGAACGAAGCGGTGTGATGATGGCGGAGGTGAAGACAAGCGTTGGCGAGAGGCAGGCCCACTTTACGGTGGCGCCGGAGGAGGAAGGGGCCCGCCTCGATCTCTTCCTGACGGGAAAAGAACCGGGACTTTCCCGCGCCCAGATCCAGAGGGCCGTTGCGGAGGGACGGGTCACGGTGAATGGCCGTCCCGCCAGGGCGGGCAGGAGGGTAAAGGCGGGGGATGCCTTGGCCCTTTGCATCCCGGCGCCGAGACCTTCCGAGGTTCTGCCCGAAGAGATCCTCCTGCAGATCCTCTACGAAGACCCTTTCATCCTGGTTGTCGACAAGCCGGCGGGGATGGTTGTCCATCCGGCGGCCGGTCATCAGGGCGGGACGCTGGTCAATGCCCTCCTCCATCACTGCCGGGACCTCTCGGGGATCGGCGGGGTTCTCCGCCCCGGGATCGTCCACCGTCTCGACAAGGAGACCTCCGGGCTTTTGGTCGTGGCCAAATCCGACGAGGCCCACCGGGCGCTGGCCGGTCAGTTCAAGCGCCACGAGGTGGCAAAGACCTACCAAGCCATCGTCTACGGGGATCCGAAAACGGATGGGGGCCGGATCGAGGCGCCCGTGGGGCGGCACCCGACGGACCGCAAAAAAATGTCCACAAAGAGCCGCCGGGGGAAGGGGGCCGTGACCGTCTGGCGCGTCCGGGAGCGTTTTGGCGTTGCTTCCCTGCTGGAGGTGGATATCGAAACGGGCCGGACCCATCAGATCCGGGTCCACCTGACGGAACTCGGTTATCCGGTCGTGGGGGACAAGGTTTACGGCGGCGCGGGGAGGATCCGCACTATTGAGGATTCCGCAGTCAGGGCCGGGATCAAGGCCTTGCAGCGTCAGGCGCTTCACGCCTGGCGGCTCTCCTTTGCCCATCCGGTCACGGGTGAGAAGATGCGGTTTGCCTCGCCCCTGCCGGAGGATATGGCCGCCCTCTGCGCGTTTCTAAGGGAGAGGGCGGGCCGGGGCGGGGATAAACGGTAAAAAGCCAGTGATGCGCTATGTTCCGTTTCGTTAAAAGGGGTGCAATCGAATATCTTGAAGCAGAGGAGATCTCGGCGCTGGGTTTCGTGACCCATGCCTTTTGCACCAGGCAAGGAGGGGTGAGCGAGGGGCCTTTTTCCGATCTCAACGTGGGCGACCGCGTGGGCGACCGGGAGGAAGATGTCCGCCGGAACCTGGCTCTCGTCGGCGAGGCCTTCTCTATCCGGGAGGGACGGCTGATGCTGATGAGGCAGATCCACGGCAACTCGATCCGGGTGATCGACGGGGACAGCCCGCTGCCCCGGGAGGCGCCCGAATGCGACGGCATGATCACGGATAGACCGGGTGCGGCCCTCGGAATCAGGACGGCGGACTGCGTGCCCCTCTTCTTCGTGGACCGCGCCCGCCGGGTCATCGGGGCGGCCCATGCGGGCTGGCGCGGCGTCGCCCTCGGCATGGCGGCAAGGATGGTGGATGCCCTGAGGGAGCGGTTTTCCTCCCGGAATGAAGACATCCTCGCCGTCATCGGTCCGGCCATCGGCCCCTGCTGCTACGAGGTGGATGCCCCGGTCGTTGCGGCCCTTTCATCCCGGCGGGAGGCGGGATCTTTTCTCATCCCCTGCCCGGAGAAAGACCGGTGGATGCTCGATCTCGCCCTTGCCAATCGCCTCCAGCTCCTGGAGCGGGGGCTGCGCGAGGAAAATATCATGTCGGCCGGCTTCTGCACCGCCTGCCGGCAGGACCTCTTCTTTTCGCACCGCGCCGGCCGGGGCCGCACAGGCAGACAGCTCAACGTCCTGATGCTTCGCACGTAAAAAGTCCGGATGCTGCGTTGCGCTTCACCCTTCGTCATTGCGGTGTACGTCTAAGTACGCCTCATTCCTCAGGGTTCGCGCGCCTTGCCTGCGGAGTTTTTACGAAGCCGTCCCAAATTCAAGGCAGCGCTAAAAATTCCTTGACTTCCGGGATAGTTTGGTATAAACGGAAAACAAATCTCAGAAAGGCGTATGCTAAGTCCTTCCTTAGTTCGATTGATTCCAGAGACCAATTAGCAACCCGGGAAAAATCCGTGCATTTCTTTTATAAGTCGTTACACCATAAAAAATCTGAATTAATTTTCATGGGTTAAGCGAGCTGAAAGCAGGAGCGGTTTTTTGCGTGGGGGAGCCGGCGTATCAGCGGGCGCTAATATACACACATACAGGGAAAAAAATATGAACATTGAAGATATCAAGAGACAGCCGATCAGTGAACTGGCAAAGCTGGCCAAAGATCTGGATGTCGCCGGCGCCAGCGGCATGAGGAGACAGGACCTGATTTTTTCCATCCTGCAGGCCCAGGTCGAAAAAAATGGCGTCATTTCCGGCTCCGGCGTCCTGGAGATCCTGCCGGACGGTTTCGGATTCCTCCGGGCGGTGGATTACAACTACCTCCCCAGCCCGGACGACATCTACATCTCTCCTTCGCAGATCAGACGCTTCAGCCTGAGAACGGGGGATACGGTCGCAGGCGAGGTCCGGCCTCCCAAAGAGGGGGAGAAGTACTTCGCCCTTCTCAAGGTGGACGAGGTCAACTTCGAATCTCCGGAGGCGGCGCGGGACAAGATCCTTTTCGACAATCTGACTCCCCTCTACCCGGAGGAGAAGCTGAACCTGGAATTTGATCCGGAAAACCTCTCCACGCGGGTTATGGATCTCTTCACTCCCATCGGCAAGGGGCAGCGCGGCCTCATCGTCTCCCCGCCGCGGGCCGGCAAGACCGTCCTTTTAAAGGACATCGCCCACAGCATCACCGCCAACCACAAGGAAGTCGTCCTGATGGTCCTGCTGATCGACGAGCGGCCGGAAGAGGTGACGGACATGCAGCGGAGCGTGGCAGGCGAGGTCATCTCCTCCACCTTCGACGAACCGGCGACGCGCCACGTCCAGGTGGCCGAAATGGTCATCGAGAAGGCGAAAAGACTGGTGGAGCACAGGAAGGATGTGGTCATCCTCCTGGACAGCATCACCCGCCTGGCCCGCGCCTACAACACGGTAGTGCCGCCGAGCGGCAAGGTCCTCTCCGGCGGCGTCGATTCCAACGCCCTCCACAAGCCGAAACGGTTCTTCGGGGCCGCGCGGAACATCGAGAACGGGGGAAGCTTGACGATCATATCCACCGCCCTGATCGACACGGGCAGCCGTATGGACGAGGTGATCTTCGAAGAGTTCAAGGGCACCGGCAACATGGAGCTCCACCTCGACCGCCGCATCGCCGACCGGCGGGTCTTCCCGGCCTTCGATCTGATCCGTTCCGGAACGCGGAAGGAAGAACTCCTGATCCCGAAGGTCAATCTCAACCGGATCTGGATCCTCAGGAGGCTCCTTCAGGAGATGAACCCCGTCGATGCGATGGAGTTCATCATGGACAAGGTCAGGAAGACAGAGAACAATCAGCTTTTCCTGGATTCCATGAACCAGTAGTGACGGCTTCGTAAAAAAAGCTTGAATTTACCGTGCGGATCGTTGTAATCACCATATGAACCGACGGGAAGGTGTATGGCCCGGTTGGTTTCGAGAGTCGTCAGTGATTTATTTTGATAAGGAGATCGTTCAGTATGAAGGAAGGTATTCATCCGGAATATAAGGAAGCAACTATTACCTGCGTCTGCGGGAATGTGATTAAAACCAGATCTACGAAGCAGGATATCAAGATTGAAATCTGTTCCCAGTGCCATCCCTTCATAACGGGGAAACAGAAGATCATAGACACCGCGGGCCGTGTGGAAAGATTCAGGAGAAAGTACGCCGGCAGGGAAAACCAGGCGGATAAATCCGCATAACGCCCATTGATGTTTTCAAACAGGGGTTCCTGCCGCGGCGGCGCCGGGCGCAGGTTCCCCTGCCTCTGAAGTTTCGGAACGGCGCCGGGGGTTTACGGGCGCCGGCGCCGTCTCTCCGGAAAACACCTCCCCACAAATACCGGAATTCGAGCCGGTCACGTCTGCCGGATGTGTCTGCATCGCCCGGACGGTTTACATCCGGCGTCGATCTCAGCCGGCGGGGGTGTTGAGCAGGTACTTTTTTTGCGAGAGCGTCATGTTTGCAAGGCTGAAGGATATAGAATCGCGGTATCAGGAACTGGAGCAGCTTCTCAGTGATCCGGCCGTCGTCGGCAAGCGCGGGATCTATCAGAAGTATGCCAAGGAGCACGCCGATCTAAGCGATCTGATCGAAACCTACCGCGAATACGAGAAAACCGGCCTCCGCATCGGGGAAGATCAGGCCCTTCTTAAGGAGAGCGACGAAGAGCTGAGGGAACTTGCCAGAGAAGAGCTGCCCCGTTTGAAAGAGACTAGGGAGTCCCTCGGGGAGAGGCTGAAGGTCCTGCTCCTCCCCCGGGATCCGAATGACGAGAAAAACGTCTTCCTCGAGATCCGGGCGGGCACCGGGGGCGACGAGGCGGGGCTTTTCGCGGAGGACCTCTTCAGGATGTACGCCCGTTTTGCGGAAACCAGCGGGTGGAAGGTCGAGGTGATGAGCAGCACCCCCGCCGGAGGGATGGGAGGGTTCAAGGAGATCATCGCCCTGATTGCCGGGAGGGGCGCCTACAGCCGGCTGAAATACGAGAGCGGCGTCCACCGCGTCCAGCGGGTCCCGGTCACGGAGGCCCAGGGGCGGATCCATACTTCGGCCGTGACCGTGGCCATCATGCCGGAGGTGGAAGAGGTGGAGCTCAACATCGACCCCGGCGACCTCAGGATCGATGTCTACCATTCCAGCGGTCACGGCGGGCAGAGCGTCAACACCACCGATTCTGCCGTCCGGATCACCCACCTGCCGACCGGCCTTGTCGTCACCTGCCAGGATGAGAAATCCCAGCTCAAGAACAAGCACAAGGCGATGAAGGTGCTCAGGGCGAGGCTCCTCGACGCGGCGGTGAAGAAACAGAATGCCGAGATCTCCGAGACCCGAAAAAACCAGGTGGGGAGCGGGGACCGGAGCGAACGGATAAGGACCTACAATTTCCCCCAGGGAAGGGTGACGGACCACCGGATCGGACTCACCTCCTACAGCCTGGAAAACTTTCTGGACGGGGATATCAGCTTCATGATCGATGCCCTGACGACCGATTTTCAGGCCGAAGCGCTCAAACAGTCGACCTGAGAGGAAGTGATCCTTTCCCCGTTCGGTGTTCCTGCAGCGATGGGGATGCGGCGAGGGAGTTAGATGACCGATATCCGGACCATCCTTCACCGGACAGCCTGCGACCTGAGTGCGTGCGGCAGCCCGTCTCCACGTCTCGACGCCGATGTTCTCCTCATGCACTTCCTGAAAACCGACCGGTTGCAGCTCTGCATGCACCCGGAAAGGAACCTTTCGGAGGAGGAAGCCGCCGGGTTTGCGCGGTGGGTCGACAGACGACGCCGGGGCGAGCCGGTTGCCTATATCGTGGGGGAAAAGGAATTCTGGTCCCTCCGCTTCGAGGTCAATCGCGAGGTCCTGATCCCGAGACCGGAGACGGAATGCCTCATCGAAGAGGTGCTGGGATTTTACAGCCCCGTCGGGGGCGACCTGCGTATCATCGATATCGGAACGGGAAGCGGCGCGATCGGCGTGGTCCTGGCCAGAGAGCTGCCCACGGCCCGCGTGGCGGCGACGGATGTCTCACCGGGGGCCCTGACAGTGGCCGGCAGGAATGCCTTTGTCCACGGAGTGGCCGAGCGTATGGACTTTATCCAGGGGGATCTCTTTGCAACTGTTCCAGGGAAATTTGATCTGATCGTCTCCAACCCGCCATACATCCCCGCTGACGCATATCACTTGCTGCCGCGGGGGGTCCGGGAGTTCGAACCCCAGGCGGCGCTGATCGCCGGCCCGGACGGCGCCGCCTTCCACCGGGAGATCATCCGGGAAGGGGCTGATCGCCTGAAGGGGGGCGGGCGGATCTTCCTGGAGATCGGAGCAGGTCATAAGGAGCTTGTCGAGACCCTCTTCCGGGAGGAGGGAGCCTATGGGAATATCGGTTTCCGGAAAGACTACGGAGGGATGGATCGTGTCGCATCGGCGAGAAGGAAGGCCTGACGCTCCGCTGCAACGACATGGTGACCAGAAAAATCTCCAATGCGTCATTTACGAAGACATGCCGCCGTCAAGGTAATTTTAAGGAAGTAGGGTAGCAGCCCCTCCCCCTATTTCCCAGGGGTGGGATTGGGCTGGAAGGAATCGAAAGGAACGGACGATGGACAAGATCGTGATTGTCGGGGGTGAGAGGCTTCGAGGGGATGTCCGGATCAGCGGGGCCAAGAACGCCGCTCTGCCGATCCTGGCCTCTGCGCTTCTGGTCGGAGGATGGAACACCTTTCACAATATCCCGGATCTTGTGGACATCAAGACGATACGGAAACTCCTCAACAGCCTCGGCGTCGAGATCGAAGGACAGGGGACCCTCCGGGTCAATGCCAGCGTGATCACCAGCTGTGAGGCCTCCTACGACCTGGTTCGGACCATGCGGGCCTCGATCCTGGTGTTAGGCCCGCTCGTAGCGCGCGTGGGGGAAGCGCGGGTTTCCCTGCCGGGAGGCTGCGCCATCGGAGCGAGACCGGTCAACCTCCACATCAAAGCCCTGCAGGCGCTCGGGGCGGAGGTGACGCTGAAAGACGGTTATGTCGAGGCGAAGGCCGCACGCCTGAAAGGCGCAGAAATCTATTTCGATATTTCCACCGTCACGGGGACGGAAAATATCATGATGGCCGCGACCCTTGCCGAGGGGAAGACGCTCCTGAAAAACGCGGCCCGCGAGCCGGAGATCGTCAATCTGGCCGAGGTGCTCATCGGCATGGGGGCGCGGATCAGCGGCGCGGGAAGCGATGTGATCACAATCGAAGGGGTGGAACGGCTGCATCCCGCAGAGGCGGCGGTGATCCCGGACAGGATTGAAGCCGGAACCTTCCTGATCGCCGCCGGCATTACCGGGGGGGATGTCCGGATCCTCGGCTGCAACCCCCTGCATTTGGATGCGCTGATTGCCAAACTGCGGGATGCCGGGATGAGGATCGACGTGGCCGAAGACAGTCTCCGGGCCGCGGGCGGCGGGTCCTTGCGGAGCGTGGATGTCAAGACCCTGCCCTATCCCGGATTTCCGACGGACCTGCAGGCCCAGATCATGGCCTTGATGGCGGTCGCAAAAGGTCGGAGCGTCATCACGGAGACGGTGTTTGAGAACCGCTTCATGCATGTGAGCGAGATGATTCGGATGGGGGCGGATATCGTCATTCAGGGAAAGAGCGCCTTGGTCAGGGGAGTTTCAAAGCTCCACGGGGCGCCGGTGATGGCGACGGATCTCAGGGCCTCTGCTTCCCTCATTCTGGCGGGCCTGGCGGCGGAGGGGACGACGGTTCTCTCCCGCGTCTATCATATCGACCGGGGCTATCAGCAGATTGAGAAAAAATTGTCGGCTTTAGGGGGCGATATCCGCAGGGTCGCCGGATAGGACTGTTGAAAAACGCCCATCTGCTGCGTTTCCCTCATCCTTCGCCGTTCAACGTACCTCAAAGTACGCCTCCCGGCTCAGGATATCGGGGGCCTTGCATCTGGGCATTTTTGAACAGCCTATTCAGGGATTGGGTTGAGGTGAAATCATGAAAATCATCCGGACGGACGAAGACGAATTTGAAGGGTTTTTCCGGCGGATCCGGGAACGGGGACGGGTCTTCGATCCGGAACTCTGGGCGTCCGTCGGCCGGATCGTGGAAGAGGTGGCCCGGCGCGGGGATGAAGCCGTTTTTGCCTATACCGGACAGTTTGACGGTCATGTCGTGACGGCCGCGACTGTCGAGGCCTCCCCGGAGGAAAGGAGGGACGCGGTCGCGCAGGTGGGTCCGGAAGATCTGGAACTCCTCCGCCTGGCTGCCCGGAGAATCGAACAATTCCACGAGCGGCAGCGCCAGGAGGGGTGGTCGGTTGCGGACGAAGAAGGGGTGGAGCTCGGTCAGCGCATCCTTCCCCTCTCCCGGGTCGGCATCTATGCACCGGGGGGACTGGCCTGCTATCCGTCCACCGTGCTGATGACGGCGATTCCCGCCCGGATCGCCGGCGTCGGCGAGATCATTCTGGCGACCCCTTCCCGCGACGGGCAGCTCCATCCGCTGATCGCTGCCGCTGCGGAGCTGGGAGGCGTGAAGAGGATTTTTAAAATCGGCGGCGCCCAGGCGATCGCGGCCCTGGCCTTCGGAACGGCGTCGATTCCCCAGGTAGACAAGATCGTCGGTCCCGGGAATGCCTATGTTGCTGCGGCCAAGAAGATGGTCTTCGGCCGGGTGGCGATCGATATGATTGCCGGTCCCAGCGAAGTGCTGATCATCGCCGATGGAACCGGGGAAGCGTCCTTTGCCGCCGCGGATCTGCTGGCCCAGGCCGAGCATGACGACATGGCGAGCGCCGTCCTTATGACGCCGGACGAGGCCTTTGCCCGGTCCGTCGCTGCGGAGGTGGACCTTCAGTTGGATCGCCTCCCGAGGAGGGGTATCGCCAAGCGCTCGCTTGCGGCATTCGGGGCCGCGGTGGTGACACGGGACCTCGGCGAGGCGGTCGATCTGGCCAACCGTTTCGCGCCGGAGCACCTCGAACTGATGGTGCGCAATCCTCGGGAACTCCTCACAGAGATCCGGAATGCCGGGGCGGTCTTCCTGGGGATGCACACGCCAGAGGCGCTGGGCGACTACGTGGCGGGCCCGAATCATGTCCTGCCGACCGGGGGAACGGCCCGCTTTGCTTCCCCCTTGGGTGTTTACGATTTTGTCAAGCGGACCAATGTTCTCTCTTTTTCGCGGGAAGCCCTCGCCCGATACGGCGCTCCCACTGTCCGTCTTGCCGGACTGGAGGGACTCGACGGACATGGGAATTCCGTCCGCCTGCGCCTGGGAATAAAAAAATCTTGACAAAATACCTCTGTTGATTAAGATGGGCGTCCGTTTTCCATGGGATGGACAGGCCGTTTTTTCTGTGGGCGGGCGTAATTCAGCGGTAGAATGTCAGCTTCCCAAGCTGGACGTCGTGGGTTCGAGTCCCATCGCCCGCTCCATTTTTATCTTCTTTCGGCACTGGAAATCGAACTGCCTGGAAAATCCGTTTTTTCCCTTGCAATCGGTTCGGCAGTGTGTTAGGTAGTGGGAAAATCATCGGCGGGTTTTGATGAGTGGGCTTAAGCCCACTTTTTTTTTCTAAAAAGAACGTTTTTATGAAACCCCACGAAGAACAGATCTGGCAACTGGCCGAACCGCTTCTCGCATCCGTCGGGATGGAGCTGGTTCAGGTGGAGTGCCTGAGGATGAAAACGCGCTGGGTGGTGCGGGTTTTCATGGACCGGGAAGAGGGGGTGACCCTCGATGACTGCGCCGAGATCAGCAATCAGTTAGGGGATCTGTTAGACATTCACGACGTTCCTCCCGGCCCATACACCCTGGAGGTTTCCTCGCCGGGCCTGGATCGGCCGCTCTTTCGGGATAGGGATTTCCTGAAGTATCGAGGTTTCAAGATCAGTCTTTGCCTCGCGGAAAAGATCGAGGGACGGCGGCGATTTTGCGGCGAGCTGATCGATTATGAGGATGAGAACGGCAGGAAGGTCATTGTGATTCGTGATGCGGGAAAGTCCTTCCGGATTCCCCGGGAGGCGGTGGTAAAGGCCAATTTAGAGTTTGAGTTGTAATGCTTGATGGCATCTGGGGACAGATTTAAAATCTGTCCCCAATACTTAACGGAGGTTTTTGGTAATGTTTCCGGAACTTAAACGCCTGATCGAACAGATGGGCAAAGATCGCGGGATAGACAAGGAGGTCATCGTCAAGGCCCTGGAAGATGCCATGTTGACGGCAGCCCGCAAGAAGTTGGGACCCGATGTCGAGCTGGAGGCCCATTACAACGAGGAGGCCGGTGAAATCGAGGTTTTCCAGTTCAAGACCGTGATGGAAAAGGTTCTGGATCCCGATCTTCACGTGTCTGTCGCAGAAGCGAAACGCGCCTTGGATGAGGAAGCGGAACCGGGCGACAGCCTCGGCATCAAGATCGAAACCAGCACCTTCGGCCGGATTGCCGTCCAGACGGCCAAACAGATCATCATCCAGCGGGTGAAGGACGCGGAGCGGGACAACATCTATGAGGAGTATCACGACAGAAAGGGGGAACTGTCCAACGGTTTCGTGCAACGGTTCGAAGGCGGAAACATTATCGTAAATTTAGGCCGCGCCGAAGGGATTGTCCCCGTTTCGGAACAGATTTTCCGGGAATCCTACAAGCGGGGCGAGAGGATCAGAGCTTACCTCTGCGATGTCAAAAAGATCACGAAGGGTCCCCAGATCATCCTCTCCCGGACCCACCCCAATTTTCTCAAGGCCCTCTTCGAAGTGGAGGTGCCCGAGATTTCCGAAGGGTTGATCGAGATCGTCAACATATCGCGGGAACCGGGGAAGAGGTCCAAGATCTCCGTCAAGACCAGGGATAAGGATATCGATCCGGTGGGCGCCTGTGTCGGCATGAGGGGGACGCGTGTTCAGAGCGTTGTTCAGGAGCTCCGCGGTGAGAAGATCGACATCGTTCCTTATTCCGACGATCAAGCCAAGTATGTCTGCAGCGCTCTGTCCCCGGCGAAGGTGAACCGGGTATTTGTCGATGAAGAAAACAGGGCGATGGAGGTCATCGTTCCCGATGACCAACTCTCCTTGGCCATCGGGAGAAACGGGCAGAACGTGAGGCTTGCCGTGAAACTGACCGGTTGGAAAATCGATGTCAAGAGTGAGTCGACGGCGGCTGCGAAGGCGGACGATGGCTATCAGTCTCTCATGAAGATTCCCGGTATCGGCGAGGCCACAGCGGAGCGACTTTTCAAGGCGGGGCTGAAGAGCGTGGCCATGCTTGCCGCAGCCGATTCCGAACAGCTGGCGACTATCCCGGGGGTCGGCGAGAAGACCGCCTCGATGTGGATCGCCGAGGCGGGAAAGATCATCGACCAGGAGGCCGGCGGGGAAAAAGGGATTCCGGCTTAGGCTGTCCTGAAATGTGAATATCTGAAGGGGAGATGGTTGGGCATGTCGAAAAAAAGAGTTTATGAACTGGCCAAGGAGTTGGGGCTGGAAAACAAGGAACTGATCTCTCGCTTGGAAAAGATCGGTATTGCGGTGAAATCGCAATCGAGCACCCTCGAGGATGGCGAGATGGAGAGGATTCTGGCAGAACTGCTTGCTCCCGAGTCTCATGAGGTGGTTGAAAAGAGAATCAAGTCTACGGTGATCAGGCGAAGGGCGGTTCGGACGCCGATTGAAGAGATCAAGCCGGAGGAAGCCGCCGAAGCGCCGAAGCCGGAAGAGGCGCTTGCCGGGGGAGAGCCGCCTTTGGAAACCGTTCCGAAGGAAGCGGCGCCTGAGCCCGTTCCCAAGGAAGCCCCGGTGCGAACGTCTATCTACCGGGAGACGCCTGCCGGCGAGTCTCTGGCCAGGCCCGTGTCCCCCCGGAAACAGGCGCCGAAGCCGGTGATTCCGGTGGAGCCCGTCCTGCCTGAAGCGCCCGCGGAAGCAAGGGAGGAGGAACCCGAGAAGAAACCGGCGCCGGAGACAGAGAAAAAACCCCTGCCCGTCCGGCATCCGGGACGCCGCGAAATCAAGCCCCCCCTGCCGGAAGTGGAAAGAAAATTGCGAACGCCTCCGGAAGTGCCGAAACCGGCGCATGTGATCCCGAGGAAAGAGTTCCCCCGCCGATCGGATTTGAGAATCGTCAAGGGATCCATCCCTCCCGGGGTAGAAAAGCCCGGCCGACCGGAAGCGGAGAGACCGAAGAAGAAGGGAAAGCCGCCTGTCGAGGTCCTGATGGGGGAAGTGGCGGCTCCGCGCAAGAAGACCCTGATCAAGCAACTGGTCGATCGGAAGGATCGGCGGATCGAGATCGAGCGTGAGGAACGGCCCGTAAAGTGGCGCGAAGAGAAGAAGGCCGCTCCGGTCAAGATGAAAAAGACCCCGATCACCACACCGAAGGCGATCAAGAGAAGGATCAAGGTCGCCGAATCGATCAATGTCGGGGAACTTGCCAAGCGGATGGGCATAAAGGCGGCAGAGGTCATCAACAAACTGATCGTGATGGGTCTCATGGTGACCATCAATCAGGCGATCGATTTAGATACCGCTACGCTGATTGCCGCCGATTTCGGTTACCAGGTGGAGGCTGCCCTGAGCGAATTTGATGAGCCCCTGCAGAAAACCGAGACCTCTCCCGAAAATCTGAAGCCCCGGGCGCCTGTCGTGACGATCATGGGTCACGTGGATCACGGCAAGACCTCCCTTCTCGATGCCATCCGGGAGACCCATGTGATCGATGGCGAGGCAGGCGGGATCACCCAGGCCATCGGCGCCTACCATGTGCGGATCAAGGGGAGGGACATCGTCTTTTTGGATACGCCCGGTCATGAGGCCTTCACAGCCATGAGGGCCAGAGGGGCTCAGGTGACGGACATTGTGATCCTGGTCGTGGCCGTCGATGACGGGGTCATGGGCCAGACGGTTGAGGCCATCAACCATGCCCGGGTGGCCGGTGTTCCCATCATCGTGGCCATCAACAAGATCGACAAGGCCGGCGCTGATCCGGGGAAGATCCGTCAGGCCCTGACGGAGTACAATCTGCTGTCGGAGGAGTGGGGCGGCGAAACGATCTTCTGCGAGGTGTCGGCGAAAAAGAAGGAGGGGATCGAGGAGCTCTTGGAGATGATCCTCCTTCAGGCCGATGTCATGGAACTGAAGGCCGATCCCGACCGGTCCGCCCGCGGGGTGATCATTGAGGCGAAGCTGGATCGGGGCCGCGGTCCGGTGGCGACCGTCCTTATCCAGGAGGGCACCCTCCGGGAGGGAGACGCCTTCGTCTCCAAGACGGAATTCGGCAGGGTCCGGGCGATCATCGATGATCAGGGGCGACGGATCAGCGAGGCCGGTCCAGCCATGCCGGTGGAGGTCATCGGGTTCTCCCGGGTGCCGCAGGTGAGCACGGAATTTATCTGCGTCGAGGATGAAAAGAAGGCCCGGAGCATCGGCGAATACTGGATCCGTAAGGAAAGGGAACGGGAGCTCTCCGCCTCCTCGAAGATCACCCTCGAACAGCTCTTTCAGAAGATGAAGGAAGGGGTAAAGGAGCTCAACGTCATCATCAAGGCCGACGTGCAGGGTTCCGTCGAGGCCCTGATCGACGCCCTGAACAAGCTCTCCACCGACGACATCAAGCTGAAGATCATCCACAGCTCCACCGGAACGATCACCGAAACCGACGTGATGTTGGCTTCGGCCTCCATCGCCGTCATCATCGGGTTCAATGTCCGGCCTGACGCCCGGGTGGTGGAAGTGGCGGAGCAGGAGGGGGTGGACATCAAGCTCTACGACATCATCTACAACGTCATTGCCGATGTGAGGGCAGCCATGGAGGGCCTTCTGGAACCCATCTACAAGGAGGTGGTCCAGGGTCGTGCCGAGGTGCGCGAGCTCTTCCGCGTTCCCAAGGTGGGGACGATTGCCGGGAGTTATATGACGGACGGCAAGATCACCCGGACCTCCAGCCTCAGGCTGCTGAGGGACGGCGTGGTCGTCTATGATGGCCGGATCGCGTCACTGAGGCGGTTCAAGGACGATGTGAAAGAGGTGGCTGCCGGATTTGAGTTCGGCATCGGCATCGAGGGATTCAACGATATCCACACGGGGGATGTCATTGAGGCGTATGTAAAGGAGCAGGTCGAAAGAAAGCTGTAAAAACTGTAATGGCATGCTATGGTAGTCGGAACTGGACTCATCGATCTCAGGATTCCCGAGAGCGGATCCCTGAAGGAGAAACGCGGCGTTCTGAGCCGGATCATCCGGCGGACGCGGAATAAATTCAATGTCTCCATCGCGGAAGTCGGCGATAACGACGACTGGAGACGGGCCAGGATCGGTTTCAGTGTTGTGGGCAACGACAAGCCCTATATCAACGCCAAAATGGACCATATCCTGAACTTCATCGATCAGCTTTTTCTCGCGAATGTGGTCCGGAGCCGGATCGAGATCGTGAGTTTTTCCGATCTGGTGGATGGCGGGGATATCGAAGAAGGTAAATACGAGTAGGAAACATGAGTAGTTTCAAAAGGGCGGACCGGGTGGCGGATCTCATCAGGATGGAGATTGCCGATCTCCTCCTCAAGCAGGTCAGGGATCCGCGGATTGGTTCCGTGACGATTACCGGTGTGAAGGTCACCGATGATCTCCGGACGGCGAAGATCTTTTTCGTCGAAATAGGGAAGGATGCGTGCAGCGAGGACGTCCAGACTGGGCTCAAGAAGGCGGCCGGGTTCCTGAGAAGAGAACTGGGCCGCAGGCTGCAGCTCCGTTTTGCCCCGGAGCTCCTGTTTGCCTATGATCCGTCCTTTGCCTACGGGAATCGCATCGAAAGCCTGCTTTCGGAAATCCACCGGGAAGAGGAGAAGCATGCTGCAGAGGATTAGCGAACTGATCGGCCGGCACCGGGTCTTTCTGATCACTGCCCATGAGCGGCTTGACGGGGACGCCCTCGGTTCGGAGCTGGCTCTTCACCACATGCTGCGGCTAATGGGGAAGGAGGCGACCGTCTACAATCAGGACATCACACCGGAAAATTACCGTTTCCTGCCGGGGAGCGACCGGATCATCCATGAGCTCCCCCCTCTGGAATTTTTCGATGCGGTCTTCATTCTCGATTGCGGAGAACTGGGACGGGTC
>Ga0154454_1089_pt1 | contig 14985 bp, 16 predicted proteins | sample RifGroC2_FD_105647 | JGI IMG/M metagenome (GOLD analysis project Ga0154454, IMG submission 105647) | Syntrophobacterales bacterium GWC2_56_13 | reverse complement strand
CAAGGAGATCCGGGCGTCGGGAGGCGAGGCGATCGCCAACTACGACAACGTCGCCACGCCGCAGGGAGGCGAGAAGATCGTCCAGACCGCCGTGAAGGCGTTCGGAGGGGTGGACATCCTGATCAACAATGCCGGCATTCTCAGGGATAAGAGCTTCCTCAAGATGGAGCCCGAGAACTGGGACGCGGTCCTGACAGTCCACCTCAACGGCTCTTACAACGTGACCCGGCCCGCCTTTGCAGTCATGAAGGAGAAGGGGTTCGGCCGGATCGTCATGACAACCTCCGCCTCCGGCCTCTATGGAAACTTCGGCCAGACGAACTACAGCTCGGCGAAGATGGGCCTCGTCGGTTTCATGAACACGCTCAAGCTCGAAGGCGCCAAGTACAATATCAAGATCAATACGATCGCCCCGGTCGCCGCCTCGCGGCTCACCGAGGACGTGATGCCGCCCGACATGTTCCAGCGGATGCAGCCAGACTTCGTCGCCGGGATCGTGCTCACCCTCTGCTCCGAGAACTGCGCGGAGACGGGCGCAATCTTCAACGCCGCGGCCGGCTTCTACAGCCGGGCCGCGATCCTGACCGGTCCGGGGACGATCCTGGGCGGCGGGGAGAAGATCCCCACGCCGGAGGAGATCCGAGACCAGTGGGCAAAGATCGACAGCATAGAAGGGGCGCGGGAGATCGGCGACGCCAACACGGCGATCATGTCCTTCCTGACGCCACCCGTCCCGAAGCCGGAGCCGGCGGGAGAAACCGGCGGCGGGGCTCCCGACGTGAAGGGGATCTTCGCGAAGATGCCGGAGGCTTTTGACGCCGCCGCAGCAGCGGGGAAAGACGTCGTCTTCCAATTTTCCATCTCCGGCCCCGGCGGCGGCGATTGGGTCGTTGCCGTGAAGGACGCAACCTGCAAGGTCGGGGCGGGAAAGGCGGAGAAGCCCACGACGACCATCAAGATGGCCGACGGGGACTTCCTCCAGCTCATCGCCGGAAAGTTAGACGGAATGCAGGCCTACACCTCGGGAAAGCTGAAGGTGGAGGGCGATATCATGAAATCACAGCTCATCGCGAAGCTCTTTAAATTCGGGAAATAGGATTATCTGGGGACAGATTTCAAATCTGTCCCCCGGTTTCTTATGATTGCATTTTTTCCGTTGCCATCCGGTCCGGTCCCGGTTGAGGGGGGGCCGGGCGGGGCGGAGAATGATCGGCATAATAAGGAGGGATGAACAATGGCTTCTGGAATCAGGGATAAAGTGGCGATTCTCGGGATGGGATGCAGCCGCTTCGGGGAGCGCTGGAATATGGGGGCCGAGGAGCTTTTGGTCGAGGCCTTCCAGGAGTGCCTCGCCGACGCCGGCATCGAAAAGGATCTGATCGAGGCGGCCTGGCTCGGCCACTGCCTCGAGGAGACCGGCCTCGGCAAGTCCGCCACGCCGCTCGCGGTGGCCCTTCGCCTGCCCCACATCGCCGTCACCCGGACGGAAAACTTCTGCGCCACGGGGACCGAGGCCTTCCGGGGGGCCGTTTACGCGGTGGCCTCCGGGGCCTACGACATCTGCCTCGCCATTGGGGTGGAAAAGCTGAAGGACACCGGTTACGGGGGCCTGCCGAACACCGGTTCCAACTTCGGCTCGCTCAGCTGGCAGTGGTTCCCCAACGGCTCTCCGCCGGGCCTCTTCGCCCAGCTGGCCTCGGCCTATGCCGCGAAGTTCCGGGTCTCCGACAAGGACCTCAAGCGGGCGATCGCCCATGTCTCGATGAAAAGCCATGCGAACGGCGTGCTCAACCCCAAGGCCCACCTCCGCAAAGCAGTGACGATGGAGCAGATCCTCGCCGCCCCGATCATCGCCCACCCGCTGGGGCTCTTCGACTGCTGCGGCGTAAGCGACGGCTCCGCCTGCGCCATCGTGACAACGCCGGAGATCGCCAGGTCGCTGGGGAAAAAGGATCTCGTATCCGTGAAAGCGCTCCAACTCGCCGTCTCCAGCGGCTACGAGGGGGGCTACAACGAGTGGGACGGCGAGCACTTCGTCACGGCAAGCAAGTGCAGCACGAAGGCCTACGAGGAGGCGGGAATCGCGAACCCCAAGGAGGAGATCAGCATGATGGAGCTCCACGACTGCTTCTCAATCACGGAGCTTGTCACCTATGAGGATCTCCATATCTCCGAGCGGGGCCGCGCCTGGAAGGATTCGCTCGACGGCTTCTACGACCGGGACGGCAAGATCCCCACTCAGGTGGACGGAGGGCTCAAGTGTTTCGGCCATCCGATCGGGGCCTCGGGTCTCCGGATGATATACGAGATGTACCTCCAGCTCCTGGGGAGGGCCGGAGATCGGCAGCTCAAGAACCCGCGCTACGGGCTGACGCACAACCTGGGCGGCTTCCCGCATCAGAATATCTGCGCGATCTCGATCGTCGGCCGGTACGAAAATTAGGCGGCAAGAATTCTTTGGAGTTGAAGATGGCCGCCCGCAGCAGGAAACAACGTCCTGAACAGGAGAGAATAGAATGGAAATTCTGCAATACACGGAAGAACACCGGATGTTCAGGGATGCGCTCCGGCGCTTCCTCGCCAAGGAGATCACCCCCCACGTTGAGGAGTGGGAGGAGGCCGGGATCGTCCCCCGCGAGGCCTGGAAGAAGATGGGGGAGCAGGGCTTTCTCGCGATGGGCGTGCCCGAGGAGTACGGCGGCCTGGGGGCGGATTTCCTCTACTCCGTCATCGTGACGGAGGAGCTGATCCGGACGAACCACTCGGGGCTTGCCGCCTCGCTCCACACCGACATCGTCGTCCCCTACATCATCTCTTTCGCTACCGAGGAGCAGAAACACAAATACCTCCCCGGCTGCATCTCCGGCGACATCATCACGGCGATCGCCATGACGGAGCCCAACGCGGGGAGCGACCTGGCGGCGATCAGGACGACGGCGGTGGAGTCCGGCGACGAGTTGATCATCAACGGCCAGAAGACCTTCATCAGCAACGGGATCAACTGCGACCTCCTGGTCCTGGCCGCCCGCGACCCGTCCACCGAGAACCCCCATGCCGCGGTCGACCTCTTCCTCGTCGAGGCGGCGACCCCCGGCTTCGAAAAGGGAAAACGGATCAAAAAGGTCGGCTGGCACAGCCAGGACACGGCGGAGCTCTACTTCACCGACTGCCGGATCCCGAAGGCGAACCGCCTCGGAGACAAGGGAACGGGCTTCCTGAAGCTCATGCAGAAGCTCCAGCAGGAGCGCCTCGTCTGCGCGATCGGCGCCGTGGCGGCGGCCGAATACATGCTCGAAATCACGATCCAGTACTGCAAGGAGCGGACCGCCTTCGGGCGCCCCCTGTCCAAGTTCCAGAACACCCAGTTCGAGATCGTGGAGATGTCGACCGAGGCAAGACTGGGGCGGACCTTCGTCGACAAGCTGATCGCGGACCACATGGAAGGGAAGGACATCGTCGTCGATGTCTCGATGGCGAAGTACTGGACGACGGAGATGGCCTCGCGCGTGGCCGACCGCTGCGTCCAGCTTTTCGGCGGTTACGGCTACTGCGAGGAGTACCCCATCGCCCGGGCGTGGCGGGACATCCGGGTGACCCGGATCTTCGCCGGGACCAACGAGATCATGAAGACGATCGCCGCCCGCTTCATGGGGCTGTAAGGAAGGCCGTCAGCGGTCTTCATCGGGACGTGGATCCCCAAAAGACCATCCGGTTGATATGACATAAACTTCTTGACTTAATCATTATTAATCGCTATGATTAATTACGATTAATAAATAGGAGATACCCATGACTACCAAAGTGCTGACTGCACACATACCCTTGCCATTGGCCGAGAAGGTCGACCAGTTTGCCACCCGCCTGGAGCGCTCCCGGACATGGATCATTAAGCAGGCATTATCCGCATGGATAGACCATGAAGAGGAGCGTCAGCGGCTGACAATAGAAGCGATGGCCGATGTCGATGCTGGCCGCGTCATTGACCACCAGACGGTACAAGAGTGGGCGGAAAGTCTTAGCACCGAAACCCCGCTGCCGTTGCCGCAATGATGGAACTGAAATGGACCAGCAAGGCGCTTTCCGATCTGGTGCGGCTTTACGATTTTCTGGCGCCGGTTAACAAGCAGGCCGCCGCCCGCATCGTGCAATCACTGACGGCCGCACCGGCCCGTCTCAAGGAGTATCCACGCATCGGAGAAAAATTGGAAGAGTTCGAACCGCGCGAGGTTCGCCGCATCCTGGTGAACCATTACGAGATGCGCTACGAAATCCGGGAATCCAAGATTTATGTGCTGCGTATCTGGCATACAAGAGAAGAACGGTAACCGACTGCCAGCCTTTTTGAGCGCCTCCGACAAGGCCGTAAAAAGAGATCAACTGTGGTTCATCCGGTTGGTGCGTGCTTCCTGAAATCGTTAGACCGTCGAATGTTCATGATCTAGTAGATTTTAAATGGAAATCGTGATAGTGATGCCACGAAATATAAGGCTGTAAAATGATTAGGATGCACATCTCTCTACAGGCGTTGGTATTGGCGCTTATAGCGGTCGGCGTACTATTGGGCTGCTCGCCTCCTGATCGCAAGGAACGGGTCAAGGTCGAAATGGCCCAAGCGCGGCAGAAAATCAAAGCCGAGGTCGATGCGATAAGGCAGCGAACCGGTGCCGATACCGCGTGGAAGACAACGATCTCCACAAACGAACGAGTCATTGTCTCGCCGCTATACTCGATTGATCTTGAGCGCGCTTGGCTCCGCGAAAGGCCGATTCTCTTCATCGGGCAATTGGTGAACGTCGCAACCGAAGACGGAACAAACTACAGAATCTTGGTTCGCGATGCCGATCTGATGTCGTCAGAACTGCGGTTAGAGCTTATTTGCCCGAAGCCACAAGTCGACATCGTTCTTCGCAGTATTCGGTCCTCGCAACCTGGTCTGTCGCCGGGAGGGATTGGTGTAGCCGCGAAGGTCTCTCGCGTGGCGCATCACATCGAGCCCGAGAAGGAAGGATCAAAGAACGTCTTTACGGGCTATGGCAAGTGCATCGACCTTGTGCACCTTGGCGACACGCTGGACCTAATGTTTTTGCGGTCTCAGCCTTGACCGTACACGCCAGCAAAATAATCGGGGTCGCTGATGTACGCATAAACTTGAAGTAGCTCACGAGTATGACTGCTGAGACCCAATAATTGAAAGTTGGAGCATGAGTATATGCGAACTCGCGAGAATCTCACATACGTTTCACAAGGCTATTTACAGGGGGCATTCCCTTCTGGTGTAGCCACTACAGTTTGCCACGCGAATAGAGGCAGAACTGGATACCGCGTTTACTGGGAAAGAATGTGGCCTGACAGGTTTGGCCAGCAGGAGTTGGAACGTACTTTTGGAGTATCGTCACGCCCTAAAAAAAGTGGAACGCAGGAAGGATATCCTGCAGAACCTACGATTCGCGCACTCTGGCGCCATTTCGTAGACAGATATAATGCAGGCGATGCGTCAGTAACCTACACTTCTTACGATCCGAATCAATGAAGCGGCATAACCTGTGGGTCAAGCAGGACCAGCTTTCCCGATTTACTACAAAACTGGCCTGTTACCCAGGCCGTTTCTCTTACGATCCGTAATGCTCAGTCCGGGTAACTTGCCGCTATTCACCCTTTGTGTAACTTGGACAGGACTCATGAATCGGATGAAAATCTCTTGACTTGGTGGCTAACTGTTACAGTCTATGAGCCATAGATAGGCCGTATAGACTATGAATGACACACAAAATATAACAAGGGACCCTCTGGGAAAGATGGAGGCCAGCTTTCTGGACAAAACGGGGGCTCACCCTACCTTCAGTTTGGCCTTTGCGCGTCAGATACTGGGGCATACGAAACAGGATCCGACACCCCAGTTCCTTGAGCAGCTTCAAAGCAAGGGATGGATCCGATGCATCCGTCGACAGCGGAAATGCACCGCGTTGCCGATCTACAAGACCTTCGCTTCGATCAGACCGAAAAAGACTATACCATCCTTTGGATTCTCTCGGGATTGGTCCATTCGGGGGTGAATGGGTAAAGACCTTTCATGATGAGTGCATGGAATCAGCAAACCTGTGTTGAGGGGAAAGAGGGTATAAGGTGGCCGGTCCGCTGAAGGGATTGAAGATCCTCGATTTTACGACGCTCCTGCCGGGACCGTACGCGACGATGACGCTCGCGGATCTCGGGGCGGAGGTGCTCAGGATCGTCTCCGGATCCCGGCCTGACCTGACCACGATTCAGCCCCCATTTCTCCCTGGAACGAACCTCTCCTGCGCCACGGCCTATCTCGGGCGGGGGAAGCGCTGTATGGCGCTCAACCTCAAGGCCCCCCGGGCCGGCGAGATCGTCCGGAGGCTCATGGCCGACTACGACATCCTCATCGAGCAGTTCCGCCCGGGCGTCATGGCGAAGCTCAGTCTCGACTACGAGACGCTCAAAGCTGCGAATCCCGGCCTTATCTACTGCTCGCTCACCGGCTACGGCCAGACCGGTCCCCTGAAGAACCGGGCGGGCCACGACATCAACTACCTCGCCCGTTCGGGGATCATGTCCTACTCGGGGCGGAAGACCTCCGTCCCCTGCCTCACGGGGATCCAGATCGCCGACGTCGCCTCGGGGTCCAATAATTCGGTCATCGGCATCCTGGCCGCGGTGATCCACCGGCAGCGGACCGGCGAAGGGCAGCATGTCGATGTCTCGATGACCGACGGGGTCGTCGCCTTCAACGCTATCTCCGGCGCCGCATTTCTCGTGGACGGTACGGAGAACCGCCGCGAAGAGGGGTTCCTGAACGGCGGATCGCTTTACGACTTTTACGAAACGAAGGACGGTCAATACCTCAGCTTCGGCGGCCTGGAGCCCCAGTTCTTCGCCGCCTTCTGCGAGACCATCGGCCGGCCCGACCTGATCCCCGGCGGTGTCGCCCCCCCGGAGCTCCCCCGCGTCAAGGAGGAAGTCCGAGAAGCGCTCAAGACCAAGACGCGGGACGAATGGATGGCCCTCTTCGCCAAAGTGGACGCCTGCGTGGAGCCTGTCCTTGCGCTCGGAGAGGCCCTCGCCGACCCGCACGTCTCGGCGCGGGGTCTGGTGGTGGAGGTGGACCTCCCCGGGGTAGGCACGGTCCGCCAGCTCGGCCACCCCATCCGCTACTCGGCCACGCCTCCGGAGTACCGGTCTGCCGGCGCCCCCGCGGGGACGCACACCCGCGAGGTTCTCCGCGAGCTCGGCTATACCGACGCCGAGATTGAAAAATTCGAGAAAACGGGGCTTTTCAAGTGAGACGGGTGAAGGAGTGCTTCCTGGGGATCTGATCTGTCGGCTTGCGACCTCAGCCTTTCATGCCTCAACGGAGGACTTGGCTGAGCGCGGCGACTACTGGAGCAGGGGGGCGTCCTGGTCTTCCTTATCAACGCCCATTTCCTGGACACGTTCGATTTCCCGGAGTTTCATGTGGATGATGACGAGAAGACCGAGAATCGCGATCCAGAAGATGATCAGACTTTCATAAACGATATAGATATAGTAGGGGGCCGTGGGAAAGACGGCGATCTTCTCCGCCGGCGGGGCGGGGGCGGCGGCCGCGGTTCCCGACAGGAGCAGGAGCGCCGCTATCAGCAGCACAAGCCGCCCAGGGAAAACCCGGCTCAGAAATCCTTTAACGCTGCTCAGTCTTCGCATACACACTCCTTAACTCAGATAACCCACCGCCGTCATTATGAGGAAGTAGAGAAGATAGATCACGCCGATCCACGTAAAGAGCGGGCTCTTCTCACCCCGGGCCGATTTTTGGTCGAAAAAGGGGATGAGAAAGAAAAAGAGAATTGCCCCGGCGACCAGCATGATGGCGATGGTCTCCCCGTTCATGCCCAGGATGGAGCCGGGAAAGAGCTTCAGTGTCTCCATCAGGAAGAGGAAATACCATTCCGGTTTGACATTTTCCGGCGGCGGGGCGAGCGGGTCGGCCTTGATGCCGATCTCCGGCGGCAGAAGCACCGCCAGGGTCACGAGAACCCCCGTAACGACCAGCCAGATCGACAGATCTTGATAAAAGACGTTCGGGAAGAAGGGGACCTCCCGCTTTTTCTCCCCCTGCAGGGAGAGGGGGACGCTCATCCCATGATACTGCACCAGGAGGATATGCAGACCGACGAGCCCCAGGGTGATGATCGGCAGGATGGCCACATGAAAGGCGTAGAAGCGGAGGAGGGTGTCGCCGGTCACATCAATGCTCCCCCTGAGAAATGCCTTGATGAACCCCCCGATGACGGGAAAGGCGCCGGCCCCTCCCGTCGCCACCCGGACGGCGGCAAAGGCGCGCTCATCCCAGAGGAGGAGATAGCCGCTCAGCCCGAAGAAGATCGAGATGCCCAGGAGGATGAATCCGGTCACCCAGACAAATTCCCTGGGCTTGCGGTAGGACTTCATCAGCAGCGTGCCGAACAGGTGAATGAACAGAAAGACGATGCTAAGCTGCGCCCCCCAGTGATGGAGAGACCGGAAGAACCAGCCCAGATTTAGTTTGGTGACGATCTCGATGATGCTCTTATGGGCAAAATCGATATGGGGAACATAGTACAGGGCCAGCAGCATCCCCGTCACAAACTGGAGGATGAACAGAAAGAGCGTGATCCCGCCGGTGTAGTACCAGAGGTCGTAACGATGTTCCGGGATGAGCTTGCCCTTGGCCAGCCGTTTCATCCCTTCCAGGTCGTAGCGCTCCTCCAGCCAGTCTTTAAGCCTTGGGCAGTTCAACCTTGACCCCCTTCTTGGCGATGATCAGTTTTTCCCCCTCTTCCGTGATCACCAGGATCTCCAGCGGTTTGGGGGGCGGCCCGGAGATGTTCTTGCCGTTCTCGTCGAACCATCCCTGATGACAGGGGCAGTAAAAACGCCTCTCCGCCGGTTTGTAGTCCACATTGCATTCCATGTGGGTGCAGACGCCCTTCAGCGCCAGGATGGCGCCGTCGGCCTTTTTGAAATAGAACCCCACCGTGCCGCCCCAGGGGAAGCGCTTGATCGAATTGTTCGCCAGATTCGTAAAATCTTTCCTGTTCAGGACAACGAAGTCGGGCTCCTTGCCCAGGGTGGGAAAGGCGAATTTCATCAATGCGTAGAAAGTTCCGGAGAAAAAGGCAACGAACCAGCCGCCGAAAAGCGTATTGAGAAAAGTCCTTCTCGTGATGAGGGAATATTTAAGCTTCATCTTTCGCCTTCCCCAGCAGATTCTGGAAACGGTGTTTCAGCATCGTTTTACGGAGACCCACGATGGCATCGGTGGGCCGTACATCCTTCGGGCAGGCGTCGATGCAGCGCAACAAGGTGTCGCAGGCCCAGACCCCCTTTTCGTCATTGACGATCGAGAGCGCGCCGGCGGGTCTTTCATCGCGGGAGTCGAGGACGAACCGCTCCAGTTTGGCCGCCGCCGCCGGGCCCACATAATCCGGTTCCCTCGCGAGCACCGGGCAGGCGCCGTAACAGCAGGCGCAGAGGATGCAGTTGACGAACTGGTCGATGCGCCTGCGGTCTTCTTCGCTCTGCGGAATCTCCTTTTCCGGAACGGGACTGCGTCGGATCAGATAGGGCTGGACCTTATCGTACATCTGCCAGAACGGCGTCAGGTCCACGACCAGGTCCCGGATCACCTCGAAATTGGGCAGAGGTTCCAGGATGATCGTGTCGGTGTCGAAGACGGCCACCTGCGTCCGGCAGGCAAGATCAATCTTGCCGTTGATCACCATGGCGCAGGACCCGCAGACGGCGGAGCGACAGGAGGACCGGAAGGAAAGCGTCCCGTCGATCTCGTCACGGATCCGGATCAGCACCGCCAGCACCGTCAGGCCGGGAATGACGTTGATCCGGTAGGTCGCGAAGCGGGGCTTCGTGTCCGGCTCCTTCGCGTCATAACGGAGGATCTTGAAGGTGTATGCACTGGCTTTGATCAATACTTTCTCTCCATCGGCTGATACCGGGTGATCGCCACCTCCTTGAAGGAGATGGCGGGTGAACCGTCGGGACCCATCCGGGCGATCGTATGCTTCAACCAATCAGTGTCGTTCCGTGTGTTGAAATCCGTCCGGAAGTGAGCGCCGCGGCTTTCCTCCCGGAGGATGGCCCCCAGGATGATCGTATGGGCGACTTCCAGCATGTATTCCAGCTCCAGGGTGTTTGTGAGTTCGTAATTCATATGCCGGGCCGGAGAGGAGACGCCGACATCCCGATAGCGTCCCTTGAGCTCGATCAGTTTGTTCAGGGCCTGCTCCAGCTCCTCCCGGGTCCGGAAGATGCCCACTTTCTCGCTCATGACGGCGCCCAGTTCGGCATGGAGCCGGTAGGGTTTCTCCCGGCCGGGCGCAGCCAGCCGCCGGATCTTCTTGTCGACCTTATCCTTCAACTGCAGGAGGGGCTTTTCGTCCGATTGGGGGACGCCGCCCTCCAGATCCTCACCAATCGCCTGCGCCGCCAGTTTCCCGAAGACAATGGTCTCCAGCAGGGAGTTCCCTCCCAGGCGGTTGGCGCCGTGGACGCTGACGCAGGAACATTCGCCGCCGGCATAGAAACCGCGGATCTCAGAGGCGCAACGCCCGTTGACGTCGATGCCCCCCATGGAATAGTGCTGACAGGGCATGATGGGGATCGGCTCGAGGACCGGATCGATGCCTATGAAATCGATGCAGATCTTCCGGATGCCGGGAAGCCTCTCCAGGATCTTCTTCTCTCCCAGGTGCCGGAGATCGAGCTGGATGTACCTTCCCAGGGGGTGGTCGAACCCCCGGCCCTCGTTGATCTCCGTCTGAATGCACCGGGAAACGATATCGCGGGGCGCCAGTTCCATGGCCGTAGGAACATAGCGCTGCATGAAGCGCTCCCCCCGGTTGTTGAACAGATAGCCGCCCTCGCCCCGGCAGGCCTCCGTCATGAGGATGTTGGTGCCGATGAGGCAGGTGGGGTGGAATTGGACGAACTCCATGTCCTTGAGCGGGGCGCCCGCCGCGTAGGCCATCCCGATGCCGCTTCCCGTGTTGATCAGGGCGTTGGTGGAGTGCTGGAAGACCCGACCATACCCCCCGGTGCCGAAGAACGTCGCTTTGGCGCGCACGGGAATGAGCTCACCCGTGCGTATATCCAGGGCCACGACGCCGTGACACCGGCCTTCTTCGATGCACAGGGAGGTCACAAACCATTCCGGGTAGATTTTGACCCCCTTCGCGACGGCCCTTTCATAGAGGGTGTTGAGAAGCACATGGCCGGTGATGTCGGAGGAATAGCAGGTCCGGGGATAGCCGGCGCCGCCGAAGGGCCGCTGGGCGATCGTGCCGTCGGGAAAGCGGCTGAAGGGGCAGCCCCAGTGCTCCATTTCGTAAACGATCTTGATGGCCTCCTTGCACATGATCTCCGCGGCGTCCTGATCGGCCAGGTAATCGCTCCCCTTGATGGTATCGAAGGTGTGTTTCTCCCAGGAATCGTCCCGACTATCGGGGTTGTTGGTCAGGGCGGCGTTGATGCCCCCCTGCGCGGCGATCGAATGGGAGCGGACGGGATAGACCTTGGAGATCAGCCCCACGTTGAAACGGTCGCACAGGCCGACAGCCGCCCGAAGACCCGTCAGACCGCCGCCGACAATGAGAATATCGTGATCAAGCATTCCCGCGCCCTATGAAAACCGGAAATAAAGAATAATCAACGCCGCGGAAATCAACGCCGCGGCGACATTTGCTATCCAGAACAACTGTTTCTCTTTCCGGTAGCCGAGGTCTATCGCTATGGTTCTTAGACCGTAGAGGCTATGAAAGGTAAAAAGGATCAAAATGAGAATATCCAGAACGGGTTGTCTGTGCAGGCTCAGGGCCCAGTCGGGCTTTTTGTCTTTGGTGAAAAGGAAGAAACTGGTGAGGATCTTGATGCTGAATAGGACAATCAGGATCGCACCGCTGATACGGTGAAATAGCCAGATGAACATACCCCCCCCTGCATGGTTGAAACGATGAAGACTGCACTTCGGCTCTGACAGGCACGCGCCAGGAATACTCTTTCCTGATGCGCAAAGGGCCCAAAAATCACAATGCGGAATTCTCCCTAACAGGGAATCCCGGCTTTGTCAAGCAGCACTTCTTTTCAATATTTCCTGCACGCGCCGGCCTATCTCGGCGGGATTCTTTTCCACGAAGACTCCGGCCCGTTCCAGGGCCTTGAATTTCTCCTCGGCGGCGCCTTTCCCGCCCGAGATGATTGCCCCGGCATGGCCCATCCTCCGTCCCGGGGGGGCCGTCCGCCCGGCGATGAAGGAGACCACCGGTTTCGTCACCTGTGTCTGGATGAACTCTGCAGCCTCCTCTTCCGCCGTCCCTCCGATCTCGCCGATCATCACGATCGCCTCTGTCTGCGGATCCTTTTCGAAGAGCTCCAGGATATCGATGAAGCCGGACCCCACGATCGGGTCCCCGCCGATCCCGACGGAGGTGGACTGGCCGATTCCCAGACCGGTCAATTGCCAGATCATCTCGTAGGTGAGGGTCCCGCTTCGCGACACGACGCCCACGTTCCCTATCCTGTGGATGAAATTGGGCATGAAACCGACCTTCCCCACTCCAGGGGTCGTGATCCCCGGACAGTTGGGCCCGATCATCCGTGTCCCCGATCCTTTCAGCGCCTGTTTCACCTTGATCATCTCCGCCACGGGGAGTCCCTCCGTCAGGCAGACGACAAGACCGATCCCCGCCTCGATTGCCTCGAAGATCGCATCCGGGGCAAACGCGGCCGGCGTATAGATCCCCGAAACGTTGGCGCCCTCTTTTTCCACGGCGTCGCTGACGCGGTTATACACGGGAATGCCGTCCAGATCCGTTCCCCCCTTGCCGGGAGTGACCCCGGCCACGACGTTCGTCTCCATCTTCACCGACTCCCGGGTGTGAAAGCTCCCCTCCGAGCCCGTGATCCCCTGAACGACAACCCGTGATTTCTCATTCAACAGTATGGTCATAGGACTCTCTCCTCTTGCTAACCTCTATGATCCGATCAGAGACACGGCCTTCTGGGCCGCCTCGTACAGGCCATCCGCCACCGTAAACCGGAGCCCGGATTCCTGCAGCATCCGACGCCCCTCCTCCACATTCGTCCCCTGGAGCCGCACCACCATCGGCAGCTTCATATCGATCTTCCCCGCCGCCTGGATCAGCCCGGCGGAGACGCGGTCGCACCGGAGAATCCCGCCGAAGATGTTGACGAGGATGCACTTCACGTTCGGGTCGGACGTCAGGATTCGGAACGCCTTCTCGATCTGCTCCGCCGACGCGCCGCCTCCCACATCGAGGAAGTTCGCGGGTTCGCCGCCCGCCATCTTGATCAGGTCCATCGTCGTCATCGCCAGCCCCGCTCCGTTGACCATGCAGCCGACGTTTCCGTCCAGCTTGATGTAGTTCACGGCGGCGTTCTTGGCTGCGACCTCCAGCGGATCCTCCTCGTCGGGGTCGCGCAGCTCACGGATCTCGGGGTGGCGGTGCAGGCCGTCATCGTCGAAGTTGATCTTCGTGTCGAGGGCCAGCAATTGGCCCGGCTCGGTGATTGCCAGCGGGTTGATCTCCACCAGCGAGCAGTCTTTTTCCAGAAACAGCCGGTAGAGGTTCCGGACGATCTCCGCGAACTGCCTGCTTTGCCCCGCATCCAGCCCGAGGCTGGCGGAGAGCTTGCGCGCCTGGAACGGGCTGAACCCGACGGCGGGATGGACCGCGCATTTGACGATCTTCTCCGGGGCCGTCGCCGCCACCTGCTCGATGTCCATGCCGCCCGCCTCCGAAGCCATGAACACCACGCACTCTCGCCCGCGCGAGCGGTCCACAACCACGCTCAAGTACAGCTCCTTCCGGATGGCGGACGCCTCCTCCACAAGAACCTTGCGCACCTTTTTCCCTTCCGGGCCCGTCTGGTGGGTCACGAGCTGCATTTCGAGGATCGACCGGGCGGCCGTCTCCGCCTCATCCGGCGCCGCCGCCGGCTTCACGCCGCCCCCCTTTCCCCGGCCGCCCGCATGGATCTGCGCCTTGACGACGACCTGCCCCGCAAGTTCGCCGGCAATCCTGCGCGCCTCCTCCGGAGTTGCGGCCACCCCGCCGCGGGGCGCCGGAATCCCATAGTCCAGTAATAGTTTCTTCGCCTGATATTCATGAATCTTCATTTAGTCCCCCCATCGCCGTGCGCACCTTTCGCATATCGACGACTTTTTACGAAGTCGTCAAAATTGATTTGAAGCAAGCGGATTCAATCTCCAGAGGCCTTCGACCAGTTTCAGGCCGAGATCGAGGGCCTGGCGGTTCATCTCTAAGAATCTGGGATTCATCTGCTCTTCGAGAACTTTCATAATGGACTCGGGCCGGATCAGCTTCGTCAGTCCGATGACGGCCCCGAGCATGCAGATATTGAAAACGATCGGCCGGCCGATCTTCTCCATCACCGTCTCGTACAGCGGCAGTTCCACCTGACGTGCATCCACCTTCTTGTCCAGCTTGACGTAATGGCTGTCGGTGACAAGCAGACCGCCCGGACGGAGGATGGAATAATAATTCGCATACGCCTGCTGGGTCAGACATACCAGGACGTTGGGCTGGATCACTTTCGGAAAATGGATCGGGGAATCGGCGATGATGACATCGGAGCGGGTGGCGCCGCCGCGCGCTTCCGGACCGTACGACTGGGACTGAACGGCCACAAGATTTTCGTGCAGTACGGCCGCCTCGGCCAGAATGATCGCCGCCGTGATCACTCCCTGTCCGCCTGAACCGGAAAACACCATCCTGCATCGTTCCATAAATCAATTCCCCTTCATCGCCCGTTCGATGATCTTCTGATACTCGGCACAGTACTCGGGCATCTCCTTCTTCACGAAAATCCCCCGCTCGATCAACGAAGGGTTCTCCTGTTTCGCCTTGGAACCGATCGGCGTGGTCGTGGTCTTGAACTTCTCCATCA
>Ga0154454_1078_pt1 | contig 15271 bp, 16 predicted proteins | sample RifGroC2_FD_105647 | JGI IMG/M metagenome (GOLD analysis project Ga0154454, IMG submission 105647) | Syntrophobacterales bacterium GWC2_56_13 | reverse complement strand
CCTTGTGAAGGGAGAAAAGCGGTTCATCCTCCACACGAAGAAGCTGCCGGAACAGTTCGTCCGCATCCTGAAAGAGGCGGGAACGGAGGTCATCCTCATCGGGGAGACGGATCGGAACAGACCTCTCATCGAAGGTGTGCTTCAAGGGCTCAATATCCCAGTCTCATTCGGTTATTTCTCCTTCCGGATTCCTAAAGACGGCAAACGGCCGCGGCTCACCGCCACCTTTCCTGCCCTTATGGCGATGACCGGTGGTGAACCGCTTTACCTGATCGATTTCGACATGCCCCCGGAAGCAGGGTCTCTCCTTAATGGCGCCAAGGGGGGACGCGTCATCAGATACTGACGCGATTTGAAAAGCAGCCGGAATCGCGAATTGAGATGATAAAAATCTCCCTCTGAGAGCTTTCAGCCGGGAAGGTGCTGCGGGCGGAGAAGATCCGCGGCCGTCTTCACCGGATTGAAGGTCGCGAGCGGCACCTCCACGAAGACGGTATTCCAGAAGGCCATCGACCCGTTCCACAGGCCCGGCCGCTCCAGTGCCAGGAGCTCCCTCTCCTTCTCCGATTTCCGGGTGATGGTCGCCGTCTCCGGATCGACAAACGCAGTGAGATCGAACTTCCGTCCGCGGTAATCGCTGATCCCGCAGACCAGGTCGACCGGGTTGAAGTGCGTGGAGGAGGCCCAGAGGGTCCGCTGCGCCTCCGAATTCCGGTCGATCTGGAACTCTTCGACGATCTGGAGGGAGGTCCCTGTTTCGCGCTCATCGACCCAGAAAGGACCGCCTCCCGGTTCCCCCTCGTTTTTCACCATCCCGCAGACCCTGATCGGCCGGTTCAGTTTCCCAAACAGGAACGCCCGCCGCTCGGCAGGGGAGAGGTTCCCGAATCCGGGCGGAAAAACAAGCTGCACCTTTTCCCTGCAGAAATCGCCGATCCTCTCCATCTCTCCCTCCGTGCCGCCACCCTCATCGAGAAGACGGAGAGAGGCAAATATCTCCTCCTGAAGGGCAATCAGATAACCGGCAAGAAGCTTCTTCCAGAGAACCGTTTCCGGCTTCAGGCGGTCGGGAACGCAATTGTCGATGTTCTTCAGAAAGACGATATCCGCCTCCAGGGCATTGAGGTTCGCAAGGAGGGCGCCGTGTCCCCCCGGCCGGAAGACCAGCTCCCCCCTTTCGTCCCTGAACGGCCCGTGCTTTGGATCCGCCGCGAGAGTATTCGTCGCAGGGTCCTGGGTAGTGAGGTCGACAACAACCGTGTCCAGGCGTGATTCGTAATCTCCGATTATTCTCGACAACAACTCCCGGACGGCGCGTTCGTGTTCCGGTGAGACTGTGAAATGGAGGCGGGAAACGTTCCCGGAGTCCCGGGCGTAGAGGGCCGCCTCGACGAGGTGCTCCTCGAGGGCGGTCCGGCTTCCTCCCGGATAAGCGTGGAATTTCAGCAGTGCCTTGGGAAGACGCCCGTATTGGAGCCCCTCTTCCGTCAGGATGAGTTTCAGGATGGACTTCGCATCCCGTTTCCCGATCAGGGCTTCCAGATCCTTCCCCTTCGCGGCTGCGGCAGCCGCCAGATCAGGGAAAAAGGCGTATCTCCGCAGATCATGGAGGAAGTCCTCCCTTTCGGACTCCTCAGCAATAGCCTTCCCATCGAGAGCGCGGTACCAGTCTTTGAACATCCTGGTCGCCGCCCCGGAGGCCGGCACAAATTTAATCAACCGGCGCGTCCGGCGGGCCTCTTCGTAAGCCGCCAGGAGCCCTGCCTTCTCCTCCCCGGAGATGACGACGATCCCGTCCCCCGCCCGGCAGGGGCGATTCAGGCGGACCGGCGGGACGCCCCGCCGGAAGATCTCCATCTGTCTATCCGCCTCATCAAGGGTCAGGCCCTCGGCGGCGATCCTTTCCCTGTCCTTTGCGGACCAGACGCATCCTCTTTCTCTCACCTCTTCCTGCCCTTCCCCTCTTTTCTGATCTTCTCCGGCGGGGGAATCTGTTTTTTCTCCCGCAGGACACGGGAGATGTCCTTCTGTCTTCGGGTTGTCTGTCCTTTGGCCATATCCGACCTCAAGCTAAACATTCGTCACCGGTTATTGAATGCAATCCATTCCTACACGTCAATTCTCTTCATCCGCCGCCTCGCAGTAAATGACCAGAAACATTTTCATGTGCCCCACCTCCTGATTCATGTCCGTCCGATCGTCAGGCGACGTCGGGAGAGGCTGCCGTTTTTTCCGTTGCGCCGACATTTTTCTTCTTCCGGCGCCGTTTGAAGAAACCCTGCAGGTCGTCGAAGAGGTCATAAGCAGCCGGCACGACCACGAGCGTCAGGAAGAGCGATGTCAGGAGCCCGCCGATAACAGCGATGCCCATCGGAGAACGGGTTTCGGCCCCCTCTCCCACGCCCAAGGCGACCGGCAGCATCCCGAAGACCATGGCGAAGGTGGTCATCAGGATCGGCCGGAGCCGGACCGGACCGGCCTGGAGGATCGCCTCCCGCCGGGAAAGACCGCGCGCCCGCAGGACGTTCGTGTAATCGACCAGCAGAATCGCGTTTTTCTTGACCAGCCCCATGAGGAGGATGAGGCCGATGAAAGTGAATATGCTGAGCGTCTGTCCCGTCAACAGGAGCGCCCCGAACGCGCCGATGAAGGAGAGCGGCATGGCCAGGAGAACCGTGAAGGGATGGACAAAGCTCTCGAACTGGGCGGCAAGAACCATGTAGGCCATGATCACTCCGAGAATGATGGCAAACATCAGGTACCCGAAGGATTCCTTCATCGTATCGGCCTGCCCCCGATATTTCGGAAGAAAGTCGGAAGGAAGGATCTTGTCCGCGATGCCGTTGAGGTCCTCGATCGCCTGCCCCAGGGGTATCCCCTCGAGGCTGGCAAAAAGGGTAACCGCCCGCTGGCGGTCGACGCGGTTGATGACGCTCGGTCCGCCCCCCTCCTGGATCCGAACAAGGTTGCGCAGTTCGACGAGACGCCCTTCTTTCGACCGGACGTAGAGCCTGCTTAGATCATCGGGATTTCTCCGTTCCTCAGGATTGAGGCGGATCCGCAGATCGTATCGCTTCCCCCGGCTCTCATCCTTGTACTTCGTCACCTCGGTTTCACCGCTGATCAGGAGGTTGATCGCCTCGGCGATGGCTGATACGTCCACCCCGAGATCGGCCGCCTTGTCCCGGTCGATGAAGATTTTGAGTTCAGGCTTGCCCAGTTCCAGGGAGGTGTCCACATCCACGATCCCCGGTATTTTTGAGAAGTCACCGGCGATCTGCTTCGCATAGGCCTGGATCGCCATGAGATCGGGTCCCCGGACGCTGTACTGGATCGGCACCTGCCTCTGTCCGCCGCCGATCATGGAGAAGTCCTCCGCCGTTACCTTGAGGCCGGGAAACCGGCTCAGCTTCTGACGGACTTCTTTTTTCAGATCCATCTGGGTTTTATTGCGTTCTCTCTTCGGGATGAGGCTGGTCATCATCATCGCCCGGTTGATCGAGCCGCCGATTCCCAGCCGGTAAAAAACCGCCCTGACCTCCGGCGTCCGCCTCAGGATCTGCTCCGCGGGCCGGAACAACTCATCTGCCTTCTCCAGAGAATAGTCAATGGGCGCCTCCAGACGGACGATGAACTGCCCCTGGTCCTCCGGAGGAATAAATTCCTTCCCCATGTATTTTGTCAGATAGAGGCTGCCGCCGAAAATCACCAGGGCGCCGATCAGCATGGGCCCGCGATGGTTCAGGGAAAAGGCCAGGACATGGCGGTAGCCCGCCTCCAGTTTCTTGTAGCCCCGCTCAAACCCGTCCGCCAGGCGGTGATGCGGCGCAATGGCGGCCGGTGCGCCGGCCCTGTTTTCCCGCTTGAGGGCAATGCGCTTCAGAAAGATCGAGGCGAGCATCGGCGTCAGCGTGAAGGAGACCAGGAGCGACACCAGGACCGAAAATACGACCGTGAGGGCGAATTGGAGAAAGAACCGCCCGATGATCCCCTTCATGAAGGCGACCGGGAGAAAGATCGCCACGATGGCGAAGGTGGTCGCCATGACGGCGAGGCCGATCTCGGAGGTGCCGAAGGTCGCCGCCTCGCGCGGCGCCATCCCCTCCTCGACGTGGCGGTAGATGTTCTCGATGACGATGATCGCGTCGTCGATGAGGAGCCCGACGGAGAGCGTCAGCGCCAGCATGGTCATGTTGTTGAAGGTGAATCCGAAGGCCCGGATCAGAGCGAAGGTGGAGATGATGGAGATCGGCAGGGCCAACGCACTGATCACCGTCGTCCGGATGTTCCTGAGGAAAATGAAGACGGCGAGGATCGCGAACAAGCTTCCGAGGATCAGGTGCTTCTGCACCTCCGCGATGGACCGCCTGATGAAGGTGGACTGGTCGATGGCGATGTTCAGGGTCATCCCCGGCGGAAGGGTCTTGTTGATCTTCGCGATCTCCGCCTTGACCGCGTTGACGACGGCCACGGTGTTCGTTCCGGACTGCTTCTGGACCCCCATCCCGACGGCCGGGATCCCGTTGAAGCGGACGATGTCGCGCCGCTCCTCCATCCCGTCCTCCGCCTTCCCGATGTCCCTGAGGCGGACGGGGGCGCCCTTGTCGTAGGCGATAACCAGGTCGTTGAAGTCGGGGACATTGAGGAACTCCCCCTTGACCTTGACCGTGTACTCCTTGGAGAGGCTTTCGATCCGGCCGCCGGGGAGTTCGATGTTCTGCCGCTGGAGGGCGCCCATGACGTCGTTCGCGGTGAGCTCATAGGCCCTGAGCTTGCCGGCGTCGAGCCAGACACGAACCTGCCGCAGCCGGAGGCCGCCCAACTGGATGTCGCCGACGCCGTTGATCCGCTGGAGCTGCTCCTTGAGGACCTCGTCGACATAGGTGGAAAGCTCCCGGACCGTTTTCTGACCCGAGAGGTTCAGCCACATGACCGCCGTCGCGTCCGGATCGACCTTGGCGATGCGGGGTTCGTCGATGTCGTCGGGAAGCTTGTTCCGGATCAGGGCAACCTTTTCCCGGACATCCTGGACGGCGAGGTCGATATCTCGCTCGAGGACGAATTCCACTGTCACCCGGGAGTCCCCCTCGGTGCTGCTCGAGGTGATGGACTTTACGCCGTTGATCGTATTGACCGCCCCTTCGATCTTGTCCGTGATGTCGACATCGATGACCTCGGGGCTCGCCCCCTTGAGGTGCGTGGAGATGGTGACGATCGGGAAATCGACCTTGGGAAAGAGATCGACGCCGATCTCCGGATAACTGACCACGCCGAGGACCACCAGGGCCATGATGACCATGGTGGCAAAAACCGGCCTCTTGACTGAGGTATCAGCGAGCCACATTGACCAGCACCCCTTCCATCAGATTGTTCTGTCCCACGGTCACGACGATCTCCTTTTCCTTCAGCCCTTCGGTGATTTCCATGAACTCCCCGTATTTTCGGCCGATCTTTACTTGCCTTTCCTTCGCCCGATCCCCTTCCACGACGAAGAGCTTGGTGGCGGAGTTGTCGTAGAGGAGCGCGGTGACCGGGGCGACGATCGTGCCTCGCGCCGGCCCGGTGTAGAGCGTTACCCGGGCGAAAAGCCCCGGTTTGAGGCTCCGATCCGTGTTCGCCACCACCGCCTCCACCTGGAGGGAGCGGGTTTTCTCCTCGAGACTGGGATGGATCGTCTTTACCTGGCCGCGGAATTCTCGCCCGGGAAAGGCATCCACCTCAAAGGCGACATCCTGCCCCATCCGAAGTCTTCCCACATCCTTCTCGGACACGCTGAAAGAGAGTTTCAGAAGATCGGTCCGGATGACCGAGGCCAGGAACGTGCCGTTGCGGATATAGTCCCCCGCGGTGACCTTCTTCTCCTTGACGCTGCCCGCCATGGGGGCGAAAATCTTTGTCTTGGTCAACTTCTCCTTCGCCAGATCGAGCCCGGCTTTTGCCCTTTCCACATCCCCCTGGGCCAGGGCAAGGCGCGCGACGATGTCGTCGAACTGCTGCTTCGTCACCAGTTCCTCCTTGTAGAGGGACTCCTTGCGCTGATGCTCCAGATTCGCATTGGCCAGGGCCGCCTCCGCCTGCTTCAGGACGGCTGCTGCCTGCTCCACGGCGAGCTGGTAATCGGTTTCCTTGATCTCGGCAATGAGTTGACCGCGGGTGATGGAAGATCCCTCGTTGACATGGATCGACTTCAGGATCCCGTCCAGTTCAGAACTGATGGTGACCATGTCGTAAGGATTGAGGGTCCCGATCGACTCCACAAAAGGCCGGAGGGAACGGTTCTCTGCCGTCCAGACCTGGACGTTGACGGCCCTCTCCTTCACCTCCTTCTGCTCCTGTTTATTGCACCCGAGATTCGCAGTTACCGCAACGCCCAGCAGTATCGCCATGACCGCTGAACCAAGCCTGACCTTCCGCTGACCCAGCCTGCTTTCCCCGGTTAAAGACGACGTTCGCCCAAACATGTAAAACTCCTTCCTGACGCTAAAATATTCTACTGCTTCACGGCCATCGTCGTAAGCAGCGTCCCTGTAGCCTTCTTCATCCGGAGAATGGCAAGCCGGTAATTGTAAGCTGCCGACGCCGCCTTCCTCTCCGCCGACACCAGGAGGGTGTTGGCGTCCAGCACATCCAGGCTGTTCGACAGACCGAAATCGAACTGCCTTGCCACGGCACGGTAGTTGTCGCGGGCGTAGGCGAGTTGATCGTTCAAGAACCGGAGTATCCCCTTCTGGGTGACCAAATCCAGGTAGGCGGTCTGCACCTCAATCTCGATCCCTTTCTTCGTATCCTCATAGAAGAGCGCGGCCTGACGTTCACGGGCCTTCGCCTCAGACACCTCGGCTTTCCGGAGCCCGCCCTCGAAGAAGGGAAAGTCCAGCGCAACCCCCCCGTAGATGCTCTCCCGGTTCAGACCCGGCGTGGACGGATACCGATCGGACCTAGCATATACGCCGAAAACGGAGAGGCTGGGCCAGAAGGCGCCTTCGATAAATTTGGTCTGATCAGCGGCGATCTGCTTCTGAACCTCCATGCTCTTCAGGTCCGCCCTGACCGCAAAGGCCTGCTCCTGGAAGGAGGTCAGCGCCGGAACATCCCCTTCCGCTGCGGGAACTTCACGAAGCGTAAAAGAGCCCTTGATCCCCGCGTTGCTTGCGAGAACGGCCATCGCCAATTCGAGGCTGTTTTGCGCCTGAAGGCGGTCCGACTTCGCCCCGGACAGTTCCCCCTCCGCACGGAGGAGGGCCGTCTTGGTCACCTCGCCGACCCTGAGCCGTTTTTCAGCCGCCTCGCGGTATTTCATGAGACGTTCCAGATTGGAATCGGCGATTTCCAGGTCCTTCCGGGCCATAAGGACGTTGTAGTAGGCGGCGGCCACGTACCGGAGGAGATAGTCTTCGCGGATGGCCGCGAGGTCATACTGACTCTTCGTCACGTTCTGCCTGGAGATGCCGAGCGCCGTCAGTTCCCGGCCGCTCAGCGAGACGGTCTCGTCGGCCCGAACCCCCCAGGCGTTGGCCGACTCCGGCTGCAGGACACCCCACGTCGCGGTAAACTTCTTTTCCGAATACTGGGTGTAAGCGCCCGTCGCCGTCAGGCGGGGCAGCAGATAGGAAAAGGCCTTATCCTTCCCTATCTCCGAGATCGTAAGGTTTTCCTCGGCCGCCTTGAGCTTTTCGGAACGGGTCAGGGCGATCCGGCAGAGATCATCCAGGGAATACTCCTCAGCAAAAAGAGTGGCCGGCGCCGCCGCGAAGAGAAGAACCGCAAGAACGCCGGCCGCCCGTTTTAAGAAAACTTTCTTCATTGCCACTCCTTCTTATTCCACCCCGCTCCGCGCGGAGACCCCCATCGCCCGCTCCAGCCTGGCCCGGCCGATGCTGAAGTCGCCGAGGGCGTTGAAATAGTCCGACCTGGCCTTTGTCAGAAGGGTCTGGCTATCGATCACATCGGTCGAGGTCCCCACCTGCTCCCTGTACCGCTCGGTGTTGATCCGGAAGTTCTCCTCCGCCTGTTCGATCGCCTGCCTCGCCACCGGGATCTGATTTTCCGCCTCGCGGAGGAGGAGCCAGGCATTCTTCACCTCGAGGGTAATCTGATCTTTGATGTTGGCAAGGATGTCCGCCGCCTGGTTTTCCCGGCTGAGGTCTGCATCTACGCGGTTTTTCGTCTTCCCCCACTCCCAGAAGGTCCAGTTCGCCACCGCCATGACGTACCAGCTCTCCTGGTCCCTGTAAGGACTTCCGGCGACGCCCGGCGTGTCGCCGTACTTTACGTAATTTCCGACCAGGTTCACATTCGGGTAATACTCGCTTTTGGAGAGATTGACGATGCTCCTCGCCCGCTCGAGGCGAAGGGCATACGCCACGATCTCCGGCCGGTTCTCCAGGGCCGCGGCAATACACGCTTCCAGCGATTTCTCATAGGGCCGGTCGGTCAGGATGTCCTCGATCTCCACGGGGACGTTGATCTCCCGGCGCAGAACCGTGTTGAACTTTGCTTTGGCCATCTCGACGCCGTTTTCCGCCCGGACGAGGAACTGCCGTCCGTTCGCCAGCTCCACTTCCGCATAGAGGAGGTCGTTGCGGGGGATTACACCGACGTCGTAGAAATTCTGGGCCGTATCCCGGTGGGCCTTCAACCTTTCGACGGACTGCTTCGCCACCTCTTGGATCCGGCCGGCCTTCAGGATGTCGAAATAGGAGACCTTGACCTCCTGGACAAGGTTCTGGACAGTCGCGGTTTCCTCGTGGCGGGCGATCTCTGCGCCGATACTGCTCGCCTCGTAGTTCGCCAGTAGCGCACCCCCGGTAAAGAGCGGCTGCCGCGCCTCGATAATCCAGTTGTAGTTGTCTTTCGTCCCCACGGTCAGGTTGGCAGGCGGGATCACGGGCGGTATGCCGGGAAAAGCCAGATAGGGGTCCCGGTTGTAGCGGGTATAGCTATAGGAGGCGCTGAATTTGGGGAGGAACCCTGTGAACGCCTCCTTCCGCTGCGCCTCGGCCCCCCGGATCCCCTCCTTCGCCGCATGGAGGATAACGCTCTGCTTCAGGGCCAAGTCGATGCTCTCCGGCAACGACATCGGTTTGATCGTTTCCGCCGCCCAAACGCCGGACGCCGGTCCGGCTGTCGCGACAAAAAAAACTCCCAGGAAAAACATCCATCTAATGCGCATTTTCCCTCACACCTCCCAAAAAAATGTCCACCACGGTCTGAACGTTGACCATGGGGGACGTCCCCTCAGCCGCTATCAGCCATTTGGATGCGTAGGAATTGATGATACCCATCAGCGCGTCGGCCATGAGGCGTGGATCCATCTTCTTCAGGACACCGGCCCGGATCCCTTTTCGCATCACCCCTTCAACAAAAGAGGCGTAGACGGTATAATCCTTGATCATCCGCGCCCGGAGCTCCATGCTCCCCTCGGAAAGCGAGAGGTAATCCCCCCGGATGAAGATGCTGCAGAATTCCGTATTGTTCTCGACGAATCGGAATTGCGCAGCGACCAGGACCTCGATTTTCTTGAGAAGATCCGGCTCTTCCGCCACCGCCTTCTGAATCCCGGCGTACATCATTTCCAGTTTTTCGGTCAACACCGCGGTGTAGAGCTTCTCTTTGCTCTTGAAAAACTGGTAGAGGGTTCCGATCGCAAACCCCGAGGCATTGGCGATCTCCGCGACGGTCGTGTTGTAGAACCCCTTGGCAGAAAAGATCTTCTCCGCCTGTATGAGGATCTCCGCCCGTCTGAGATTGAATTCCCTCTCTTTGCGCTTCTCTTTCTCCATCGCTGATCCAAAGTTCAGATAATAGAAGGGACGTTCATTTTATGAATGCGCGCTCACCATGCTTTCAAAATCGGATTTTGTCAAGAGGAAAATGGCAACAGACGTATGTATTTATTGATACCGTTTCCGTAGGATATCCAGGAAGTGCGACTCCATGGCGTCCAGACTCCCGAAGAGGACGGCCGTCTCGTTCGAGGACAGATAGCCTTTCTCGTGTGAGAACCGGTAGAAGAGTTTCAGGGACGGCGGCCAATAAAGGTATTCCGAGGGCTTGCAGATCACCTTTCTCAGAAGAAAATCCTCGAAGAACTCGATGAGGTATTGACCGGGAACGGATTTGAGCAGCACCGGATCATCGTGCACATAGCGGTAGAGGAAGGTGAGATAGATCTCCGGGCAGTGGGCGTACTGCTCGGGATCATCCTCGAATCCTTTGGCGGTCAGCCATTTCTTGAAGCATGTCTTACTTTCATCCTCAATGGAGAGGGCCAGTTCCTCGTAGGCGTCGTAGTCGCTCCCCCGCCGGATGTGATCGTCCAAGGCCTCGATCTTACCGATCAGACGAAAATCTTCCTCATCCGGCGGAATGGTCATATCCACCCGGAATCGAATCCGGCCGTAGTCGAAGGGCGGGATCAGATAGCTGACGTCCTTTCTCATGTACATGAACATGGAGGGCGGCGCCGGCTGCACCTCCTCGGGGAAAAGATGAACCTGCCGCTCGATCATCTCCGCGATGTAACGGTCTCTCTCCGCGCCGGCCAGGTTCAGGACCTTCTTTGCGCTCGCTTTCGCTCTTTCCATCCAGCGGGAATATTCCTGCCGCTCGTTCTTCTGCCTGCTGATGGCCAGGTTCCACAGAGACGACGCCAGTTCCATCCTTCGGTTCAACTCATCGAGACTTTCCGCGTTTATTTCCATAAGCGGCTTAGCATACTCCATCAAGGCCTGCGAGGAGGAGATGGCAATGAAACCTTTGGGCGCCTCCATTTGCGAAATCGGCGGCCGTTCCATGAATCTCGGCGGCGGCTTCACCAGACGGATCTGCCGTTTCTTTCTTGCCTTCTCTTTGATCTTGGCCTGCCGCTTCACGATTTCTTTTTTGTTTTTCTTCATAGACCTCCAGTCGTTCTTGATCCTGGGATTTACTCCACCCATGACAAATCCGTTTCCAATTCCTTCATACCCCCGTTCGTCTGGCGTTGCCGACGAATCAGGAACCGATCTGGAAAAACGCGGGACGAGCGACAGCGGGCGCATCATCGATCGGCAAGGGTTGCGCCTTCGATAGTCTCGGCGGGATCGACGACCATCCGAAATGCCTGGTTCAAAGTATTCAACCCCGTTGCCGTGATGTGCGCGTCCAGCGGATAGGTTTCTTCGCCGGGATAGACGACCCACAGGTGGGACAGATCCAGTTCACGGATCGCTGACCGCATGGACGCGCTGACGGCCGGCGCGTCCATATACTTGAATTCGATACCCCAAAGCCTGCCCCGTGCCTGGAACAGGATATCCAGTTCTCCGCCGGTGTGCACGGCCCAGAAGAAAACCTCCTCGTCGTGGAGCCCCAGATGGCGGATCGCCTGCTCCAGGGCGAAGCCCTCCCAGGAAGCGCCCAGGCGGGGATGGTGGAGAAGATCGTTCTCCTCTCGGATGGTCATCAGGGTGTGGAGCAGGCCGGAGTCCCGGATGTAGATTTTCTGTCGCTTCACGAGTCGTTTCTTGGTGTTGTAGAACCAGGGCTGGAGCTGCCGGACAAGAAGGGTGCCGGTAAGAATGTCCAGGTAATGGCGGACGGCCGTGTCGGAGAGAACCAGGCTGCGCCCGATCTCGGAAACATTCAGGACTTGACCGTGGTAGTGGGACAGCATCGTCCAGAAACGACGCAACTGCAAGGCGGGGACCCGGATTCCCAGGTTGGGCACGTCTCGCTCCAGGAAGGTTCTCACAAAATCTTCCCGCCAGAGTCCCGATGCGATCTCGGTCCTTGCCAGGTAGGAGCGGGGAAATCCGCCGCGGAGCCATAATATTCGATACTTCGCCGGCTCGACGTCATGGATGGCAAACCCGCCCATCTCGATGAACGATATGCGCCCGGCGAGGGTTTCAGAACCCTGGGAGAGCAGATCCCGAGAGGCGCTGCCCAGGATCAGAAAGCGCCGAGAAGTGCTCCGATCGACGAGCACCCGAAGAACCGGGAAAAGATCCGGACGGCGTTGGATTTCGTCGATGATGACCAGACCATCGATGGCCTCCAGAGTCATCAGGGGATTCTGCAGGCGCTCGATGACTCTCGGATCCTCGCAATCGAAGTGATAAACCCGCTTGCTGCCGAAGCGGCGGGCATACTGCAGGGCAAGGGTGGTCTTGCCGCACTGGCGGGGACCCAGGAGTGCAACCACGGGACTGAAGCCCAACCGCGTGTCGAGAAGGTTCAGCTCTTTTTTTCTCAGGATTTCCATGGGATGAGATCATGCCATGAAAATTCTTCTATTGCAACTGAAATTTCATGGGTTGGCAATCATCGAAATCGCCCATTGACTTCGTTTCGCCCCTCGTTCAGGGCGTTCGGGAGATCCCACGCCTCGATCGGATCGAGCTGCACCGGCGTTGCCGTGGCCAACAGCAGGAAGAACCCGGCTGATCTGGTCGTACCGGCGGGCGCCCTGCAACCGGGTCGTCAGGAAATCCTTCAATGGACCACGGCGTGAGGAATAACGATAGATCATAGGGTAATGTGCCGATTCGGGCTGACTTTTGGCGGCTCCTTTTGCTCAATATTATAGGGCAGCCGCCAGGGGAATATTCTCGATGGTGACATCGGGCACGCGGTCCTTCCCTAAAACCTCTGTGGCGTCGAGTATTTCGATTCCTACAAGCTTTTCATCCGGCCCGATGTTCAGTGCGATCTCCTCATTCAGTCTCACGGTGCGGCATTCATGTTTGCCTTCAATGAGCTTGATGCAAAGGGCGACGGTTTCCGGATCATAACTGATTTTCATCGCACTTTTTTTGAAGGTGCACTAACCTGCTACGGAATATTCGAGCGCCCTGGGATTTTCTACCCGCTTGGACGCTTCAAGAACTTCGATACCAACAATATTTCCATCCTTGTCATAATCGATAATCACACCAGGTTTGTCTTCGTCGCTTTCCTCGATAGCCTGACTGCTGAACAGAATACGTAGGACATCGACTTCAGGATCATAAAAAACTTTCATGCCGGCCTCCAATATTTGTTAATTTTACTGGTTCGATAAACAGTGATAACGATAGCAGGCGTCAAAGTATCATTGACGATGGCTCTAATCAAGAAACGCTTGCCGCAGCCAAAATCAATTACCGATTGATAGCCTTCAAATTTCCTCTTTCCGTAATAATTTGCTGGGGATTATATAAAACCGTTTCAAGAATATGCCAGGGGATGGAACGCCGTTCCATTTCCTCTTTCGCATGGTTTGATAACTTAAACGTCATGAAACCTCCTGCATCGCAGCTCAAGAACCGGAATTCCATTCCATTCAGATAATATCCGAACCTTCACAAACATTGATGAGTTCCGTCAAAGCCAGGATTTGCGGTCTGCACCCGCTGCTCTGCCGGCAGGATCTTTTCCGGCACGTCAATTACTACCTGTCGTGTCGTCATCTGCAATCCTCTTCATAATCATTATATTTTCGTCCATTATCCGTTAATCGCGCTCTGTTGTCAATGACCGCTTCGGTGCTTGGAGGTTCCTCTTGCTTTTATGTATCCCAAAAGATACAATTCATCCAAATTATAGGAGGCTATCATGATAGAGACTAAAACCCGCCCTTGGGATGTTGCAGAACATTTGGAAACCGCAGAGGATATGGCCGCTTATCTGGAAGCTGCACTCGAAGAAGGCAACCCCGCGCTGGTGGCGGCGGCTATGGGGGATATCGCACGCGCGAAGGGAATAACGCAAATCGCTCGCGAAACAGGTCTCGGACGCGAGAGCCTTTACAAGGCGCTATCACCCGAAGGCAATCCGGAGTTCGCTACGGTACTTAAAGTCGTGCGGGCGCTCGGATTACGGCTTCACGCAACCACGGTCCAGTCATAGACTTTATGCCGTAATCCGCTTCCCTGGCCTCGAACTGCAACACTTCCCCCAGGATTGCCTGCGTACCTTCGCTCTTCAAGGATAAAACGGCTTCCTGGGTGGTGAGGGAGATAGGTAAACAAACGCCTTTGATTCATCGTTTGCTCAATAATTGCTTCAGACAACATAGACTGGGCTATCCATGATCCTTGTAGACCAGCGCATCATGGACATAGATAGCTATTACTTGTCCATGCTCTCTACGATGCTTAAGACGCCATCCGCTTCAGTCTGTTGACCAACGCCTCGCCTTCGGCCAGATCCTTTGCTTTCAATTCCACGACTTGCCACGGCGGAGAACCCTTGCGGAGCCGTTCGCGGATATATGCCGGTCCCGGCTCTCCGCCTTTTCGTTATCGATCCGGCTGACTTTCCCAGGGATTAAAGACTTTTGCCTGACAACGCGCCATGTCCTGCACATTGCGCGTGACGACGATAAGACCGTGGACAGTGGCCGAAACGGCGATCAGGCTATCGACCACGGGCAGTTTCTCGCCTCGCTTCTCCGCCTCGCCCAGCAGCGTTCCCCAGGCCCAGGCAATTTCCGCGTCAATCTCCACAAGGCGCGGTCCGAATCGCAGCGCAAGATCATTGCTGACCCATGATTGCAGTTTTTCTCTTTTCTCGCCGTCCGGCAGCTTGGTGATCCCTTTGATGAGCTCTCCGAGGGTTAATACGCTCAGATACATCCTGCTCTCATCGCCGGCATCCATCTAGCAGATCACCGCCGGATGGGGCTCCTTCTTCACCAGTTCCGAGATCACGCAGGTATCCAGGAGGTATTTCATAGCGGAACCTCTCGGGACACGTCTTTGCTTCTCTCAAGGTCGAGATCCGTGTCGTAGAGAGGGGATTGCCTGAAAAATTCGCGCAGGGATGTGCAAGGACGGGTGAGATTTTGAAATTCCTCAAAGGAAACCACAACCACGGTGGGCTTGCCGCGCAGCGTAATGGTTTGCGGTCCCTCCCGCAGCGCGTGATCGACAACCTGACTCAAGCGGCTTTTGGCCTCCTGCAATTGCCAGGAGGGGTCTTTGGCTTTCGTATTGGTTTTCGTCATATGGTCCTCCTTATCTGTCTAGTCAGACCAGACACTTTTGTTTTTTATACCATATGGGTGCTTAGGGCCGCAATAACATTTCACCACCCCTCCCGTAGCGCTTCCAACTGGCTGGCCGCATCCAGGACCCGGCTGCACGATTCCCAGTCTACATTTTCGATCCGGTCGTAGCGCATCTCAAAGGGGTGGCGCTTCGGGACGGCGTCGATGACCCGCTTGGCCTCCTCTTCATCCTTCAGGGCAGCGGCGACCCAGACGTCTTCCAGGGTATCCGGTATCTGTCCAAACATGTTTCGGATG
>Ga0154454_1116_pt1 | contig 15877 bp, 13 predicted proteins | sample RifGroC2_FD_105647 | JGI IMG/M metagenome (GOLD analysis project Ga0154454, IMG submission 105647) | Syntrophobacterales bacterium GWC2_56_13 | reverse complement strand
TATGCGAATTGAGGGGGACAGATTTCAAATCTGTCCCCCTGCCCCGCAACGAGAGAGAGACGTTCCGGAAGATGGAAGAGGTCATGATCGATGGAGATCTTGAGCCGCAGGTCGTACCAGCCAGCCCACCTGAACGGGGGCGCTTTTCCGTATTTACGGAAGGCCCTGCGGGCGGCGGCCGTCGAAATCAGGGCCATGGGGCCAAAATCAAAGCCGTCGCGGAGGCTCCCCGGCTGATAATCGTTGACGGGGCGTTCCCGGAGGCTCTTCCCGCGGATCTCGCCATAGTCAGCATAGACCATCCCCGCTCCCGTTGACTCGGCCGCTTCGATCAGGCGGCCAGGCCCGCGGAGATCCGGCCGGACATCCCCAAAAACGGGCAAATAGAGCAGATACCGCGTCCCAACCCCGGCGAGGAGGGTGTTCCACATCCGGCCGGAGTCCTGGTCATCGACCGCCAGCGCCTCGCACCGGGGCGGACAGGGTCCGGAATCGCCGGAATGGAGAACAACGGCCTTGCGGATGAGGGGATTCCGGAGGAGCTCCCCTATGAACAGCTCGTACCGGGGATGAAAACTCCGGGGGAATAAGGCGGTGATCATCTGCTTTCGCTCCGCAAGGAAAAGAGAAGCCACCCCCGCCACAGGGCGAGGCTTCCCGGGATGAAAACTCCCCGCCATTATATCCGCCGCCCGCCATTTGTCAACGGACCCGAACGCCCCCTCAGGGGTCAGCGGCTTGGTCCGCAGCAATGCGGCGGCCGCCCGGTCCTTCACACCAGGAAATCTACCGGCTGGATCCCGTAGGCGGAAGGATGGAGACTATTGACGATATTTCTCCGAAAAGCCCCCGATTGGGGATCCCGTTCCGACAGGTTCACCACCGCCCCCTTCCGGAATTCGCCCTTTCCGCCCTGACAAAGGAGGACAATCAGAGGGCGTCCCGCCACGGCCTCTGCCGGCGTTTCCATCACCAACCCCATCTCCCCCGTGTCCAGCAGCAGGAGAGTCCCTACGGGACACACCCCGAGCATGTTGATGAAGACCTTCAGGAGGATGGGGTCGAATTCCGTCCCCGCCCCTTCGAGCATCATGGTCAGGACCCGATCGGGGCTGAGGGCGACCGGCCGGTAGATCCGGGGCGAGGTCATCGCATCGAAGATGTCCGTGATCGTCAGAATCCTCCCGAAGAGACTCACAGGCTTCTTCCGGTCCGTCTGCGGGTAGCCGGACAGATCGTACTTCAGATGGTGCTCGAAGGGGGGAAGGATGATCCTCGCCTTGAGATCCCGGAGAGCGTTCAATTTGACGATCTGGCGGACGCTGTTGAGGGAGTGCTCCTTGATCTGATCGTACTCCTCGTCGGTCAACTTGCCCGGTTTGATGATCAGATCGTGGGAGATCTCCACCTTTCCAAGGTCGTGGAACAGGCCGCAGATGCCGAGCCGCTCCATGGAGAGCCGGGACAGGCCGATCCGCTTTCCCAGGCACATGGAAAGGATTGCCACGTTTACGGAGTGCGTGTAGGTGTAGTCGTCATAGTCGCGGATCGTGCTCATGCCGAGCAGGACCGAATCGTCTTCGGTGAGAATGTCGACCATGTTCTGGATCATCCGCTTCGCCTTCTGGACTCCCGCCCGCTGCTGGGAGGTCATCTTCTGGGCCACCTCCTGGATTGAGGTCATGGCATACGAGTACGTCCGGCGCGCCTTTTCCCCCCGTTCGGAGGTGTGCGCCGTGAGACTTGAATCAGCTTCAAGGACAATCTCAACCCAGGGATAGTTTCCTTCCTGCATCTGGAGGAGCAGCCATGCCAAGGGTTCCTCCTGGCGATCCGCATTATTGAGCAGATGGGCAAAGGCGACGATCTGCCCGGAGGCGGCCTCCCGAACGGAGGCGAAGAAGCGAAGCCCCGTCAGGCCTCTCTGCTTGAAGTATTGGAGCATATCCTGAACGAGGGTCAGGTTGTCTGGCCGGTAGGTCAGCGTTTCCCCTTGCAGGTAAAAACGTCCGCGGGAGATCTGAACCGTCAGGCGGTCCTCCTCCGCGCAGCACTGGATGATGGAATGCACGAATTCCGCCACGCACTCGAGGAGCAGCGGGTTGTCGGACTGGTGGATCTTGACCGTCTGGAGCAGCCGGAAAAAGGTCCGGAAGAAGGGATCTCCCGTCAGGATTCGCTGTTTGCTGGCATCGGTATTCAACGGCCCGGCTCCTTCTTCATTTTCTGATCTTCCTCCACGGCCCGCCGGTAAGCGAGCCGCACGCCGGAGAAGATGCTCCGGGACGCCTTTCGCAGCGCCGACCGGGCTGCCTCCTCGTTCCGCACCGCCAACAAGGCCAGGGCGCCGCCCTGGCGATGGAGAGAACCGCCGATCCCCAGAAACGACTTCCAGTCCTGCTTCAGGAGCGACTCCTGAAGGAAGGGAAGGGAGCGGGCCGAACCGCATTGTCCCAGAGCCCGGTAACAGGCGAGGATGTGTTGCCGGTCTTTGAGTTGAAAACGGCGATGCTTGAGGTAGTCCAACAGGAGTTCCTCGGCCAGCGGATTCACCCGCTTCCCCAGATGTCCGCAAATCAGGCGCCGGATGTGCAGCCGCGGATCTTCGAGAAGGGGGAAGAGTTTCCGGAGGTTCTGCGGATCTCTGTCGACCAGGGCGTTGACCGCATCTTTGCAGACCGTATCCTGGGCGTGGCGTGTCAATTCGAAGAGCACATCTGTGGGATCCTTCGTGGGCAGATGTTTCAGAACATGGATGATTCTCCGGGCCAGGGGCTCCTCCGCCGTATCAAGCAGCTGCTTTACGGGATCGAGGTCATCGTCGGCGTGGGCGCCGATGACCTCCATGAGCAGCTGTTCGATGCCGGGGGAACCGACGTTCGGCAACATGGGGCCGAGCGTGAGGATCACCTTGGCCGGTAACAGCAGCAGAGACCGGCGGAGCTCCTCCAGGCGGTCGGCGTCCATGACGATGACCTGCTGCCATGCCTCCTCCAGCGCCCCCAGAACCTCGGAATCCGAGATCCTTTGCCGAAAAGCATCCAGCAGGGACCGGGTCCACGGCCTATCCGGCGCACGGGATTCCTGTAGGACCCTGATGCTTTCCAGAAATTTCCGGGCAAAGGAAAATTCACCCTGGGCAAGCGTATACCGGAACTCTTCAGTTAGAAAATCGAGGATGACGGCGAAATCCTTCGGGTCGCGCTGTTCCTTCAGTATGATCATCAGCACCTCGAGGACATCCTCGGTGCAATCCCGCGTCTCCTCCTCGAGGATCATGGCCTCTATCTCTTTCTCTTCAGCAGGGGTGAGCTTCCAGAAGGGGGCATCGGCCGCCGGCATGGCGATCTTCGCGGCCGGGGCAACCGGTTCCTCGACCCCTTCCTCCTCTGGCTGGACCTCCCCAGGGGCCACTTTCAAAAGAGAGAAGTCGATCAGGGGCTCGGCTTCCCAGAGGACGTCCTCATTTTTGTACTGCAGATGGGGAAAATCGGCCTCCCACAGCGCCGTCACCAAATCGCCTTCCGCCTCCTCCTTGGGGGTCCGGTACTGGTTGAGCAGCTTGAAGAAGACATTCAGTTCCTCTGCGGTGAACCCGTTTTTGAATTCCAGCCATTGGATCCCCTCCCGGAAGAGCTGAAAGGTCAGGGAATCCTCCTGGGACGGACCCTGATGAACGATCTCGCCCTGAAACAGGAACCGGTCTTTCTCCACATCCAGGCGCAGGGATTGATGGCCGGCGAGGAATCCGTCCAGACGGCCCTGGACGGCGGCCAGAGACTTCCGGCACATGGCATGGTCTTCCGGATAGAGGACATAGTTCCGCAGGGCGATGAGAAATGATCCGATCATCCCCTTGACTGTTAGGATCTCCTCATCGGCGGGACGGACTTCCGGAATGGACGGGGCCTTCCCCATGGACCGGTCTTGCATGAACCTCCTAACCAACGCTGACGGGAAACTCAGGTCAGGCTGGCCCTTCAAATATAGGGGAGAGAGGTCCGTCTGTCAAGCAAACAACACCTGTGGGTCGATTCCTCTTGAACCGCCTGTCCGAACATGTTAGTCAAAGCGCTCCAAAAAAGAACTTCTCGGCAGCTTTTGCCGCTCGGGGCGCAGGAGTTATGCTGCACAGGGTCGTCTGTCTGATATTGGGTGTCGCCGTCATTATCGCGGCTGCGGTGTTCGATCCGAAATCGACCTCCGACCCGGTCGCCTCGCCGCAGGACCGCGCGCGGGAGGACCTGAGCCGATACGAATACCCCAGCATGGCCGGCATCAAATGGAAGGCCCACTTCGTCAGGCCCCAGGACAGCATGGAGCGGCTCTTTAGAGACGACTGGATCTATGTCGCCCGTTTCAACCGGATCGACCGCCGCCACACCTACCCCGGCATGACCATCAAGGTGCCGGAAAACATGGACGATATCCAGAACTACGCCCCGCTGCCCGTCACCTATGAAAAGGCCCGGACTCATGCGAAGTACATCCTCCTGAGCGTCACGGAGCAGTGGCTTGGGGCGTACGAATACGGCAGGCTCGTCTTCTCCATGCCGGCGGCGACCGGGATCGAGGGCCATCTCGCCCCGACCGGGATCTTCCGGGCGGAGGCGTACCACCGAAGACACACCTCTTCACTCTACAGGACCCAGAAGGGGGACGCCCAGTACCCGATGGATTATGCAATCCGCTTCCATATCGACGAAGAAAGGGTCTCCTACTGGATCCATGCGCGCGACCTACCGGGGCGGCCCGCCTCCCACGGCTGTGTTGGCGTCTTCGATGAGGCAATGCAACATCGGGTTTACGGCGTCCCAGACAAACCGGTCCTCGATGACGCAAAAAAACTCTACGCCTGGACGATCGGCGAGGCCGCATACAGAGAGGATAACGGAACCCAGCAGCTCCTCAGTGACGGCCCCCCCATTGAAATCGCCGGCGACCTGCCAAAATACCTTCCGCGGCCGCCAAAGTGAACAGAACGGTTGCGCGGGATGAAAAGGGACTTTTTTTCGCCATACTGAAATTGGATTTTCCATGCCGATTGTGGTAATCTGCTTCCGCAGAAGGCGCCCCGATCATGAGGCAGTTTCCCCTTGACTTAAAGGGGGGAAGCGAAGCCGGGGTGAAACATGAGGTTTTTTTATGAGAATGCCATGAACCCCCGAATGCAACCCGCCCCAACCGGAGCCCCCCCCCGACCCGCCCGCAGGGACCGGGGACGCATCCGGTTTTCCGGCCTTCTTTTTTTCCTCCTGCTTGCCCAGGTCCGGCCAGCGGCCGCCGATTGGAACCCGCTCGTCGAACGCCTGGCCGCCGACGGTTTCGACCGCCAGGTGTTGGAGACACTCTTCACCCGACCGGAGGTCCGTTTCGAGCCCGATGCGATGGCCGGAAAACTCAAGAGCCTGATCCATAGCCGGTCCCCTGTCCCCGACTCTCTCGCCGCCAGGATGAAGGCCGCCGTCTATAGGACCTATCTCACCAGCTGGATGGTCGCCCGCGCGCGCTCCTATGCCCGGGAGAACATGGCCGTCCTGAAGGAAATCGACGCCCGCTACGGCGTGCCGAAGGAGATCGTCGTTTCAATCCTCCTGCTCGAAACTCATCTCGGGGAGAACACCGGCAGCCAACTCGTCTTCAATAGGCTCGCCAGCATGGCCCTCTACACCGATCTGGAGGCCATCCGTCCCTACCTGAGCAGTTCCCTGGTCACGCCGGACAACTGGGAGTATGCCCGCCGCCGCTGCCGGGAGAAGGCCAACTGGGCCTACAGCGAGCTAAAGGCCCTGCTCCGCCTGGCCGATCGGTACAGTTTGGATCCGATGACCATCCGCGGATCGATCTACGGGGCGATCGGCCTGTGCCAGTTCATGCCCTCCAGCGTCTTCTTCTACGGCGTGGACGCCGATCAGGACGGCCGCATCGACCTCTTCGCCATACCCGACGCCCTCCACAGCATCGCCAACTACCTGCGCCAACATGGATGGCGCAAGAAGATGGACCGCAAGAGCCAGCACAGTATCATCCTGACTTACAACCACAGCACGGTCTATGCGAACACAGTCCTGGCCGTGGCCGATAAACTGCGGAACCGGAAATAAACACGGCCCTGAACCGAACGGAACCACCCCCTTCGCCCGCCGGCCGCTTTTCATTGACACGCGCCCTCCCATTGTTTATATTATAGTCGCGGCGGAAACGGATGCCGGCAATAAGATGCTCTTGGAGATGGGATATCCATGACGCCAGAATCGGGGATCCTGTCGGAAACAGGCACGAAAACAGACCAGGAGATCTGGGAACCGAAGATGGTCCGGGTGATCCTGCACAACGACGATTACACGACGATGGACTTCGTGATCGACGTCCTCATCTCCGTTTTTCACAAGCCGGCGGCGGAGGCGATGCAGATCATGCTCGACATCCATAAAAAAGGGAAAGGGATCTGCGGGGTCTATACCTACGACATTGCGGCCACAAAAGTCGCCCAGGTCCACGAGCTGGCGATGCGGCGGGAATTCCCGTTGAAGTGTTCCCTGGAGGAGGCATGACGTCCTTCAGAGGGGATAAAGGATTATGAAGATCAGTGAAAATTTAAACCGTATCATCATGGCCGCCTATGCCGAGGCCAACGTAAGGCGGCATGAGTTCATCACTCCGGAGCACCTCCTGTACGCCTGTCTTTTTTTCGACGAGGGGAAGGAGATCATTGCCAACTGCGGCGGCGATCCGGTCCTCCTGAAAAAGGTCCTCGAGAAGCACCTCGACGGGACCGATACGATCGCGACTGCGACCCGGGCCATCCAGTCCCTGGGGTTTCAGAGCGTCTTAGAACGGGCCGCCTGGCATACCTCTTCCGCCCAGAAGGAGATCCTGGAGCTGGGGGATGTCCTCGTCTCCATCTTGGAAGAGAAGGAGTCCCTCGCCTCCTTCTACCTCCAGAAGCAGGGGATCACCCGGATGGCGTTTCTCAACTACATTTCCCACGGCGTCTCGGTACTCCCCGGTGGCGGAGGCGGCCAGCGGCCGCATCCGGAAACCGGAGAAACAGTCCGGGAGAGTAAAGAAGACCAAGGCAAGTTCCTCCGCGCCTTCGCAACGGAGCTCACCGCCCTCTCGAGGGTCGGGGAGACGGACCCCTTGATCGGCAGGGAGGATATCCTCGAGCGGACAATCCAGGTCCTCTGCCGCCGTTTCAAGAACAACCCGGTCCACGTCGGCGAGCCGGGCGTGGGGAAAACCGCAATCACCGAAGGACTCGCCCGGATGATCGCCAAAGGCCTGGTGCCGAAACGGCTGGCCGGAGCCAGGATCTACTCCCTGGACATGGGTGCGGTTCTCGCCGGAACCCGCTTTCGCGGTGACTTCGAGGAACGGCTGAAGCGGGTCATCGCCGAGCTTCAGAAACAGGAGAAGGTCATCCTCTTCATCGACGAGATCCACAACATCGTCGGCGCGGGGGCCGTCTCCGGGGGGTCGATGGATGCCGGAAACATTCTCAAACCGGCCCTCACTTCGGGGAAGCTTCGCTGCATCGGGTCGACGACCTACGACGAATACCGCAAGTACTTCGAAAAGGACGGCGCCCTTTCCCGTCGTTTCCAGAAAGTCGAGGTCCCCGAGCCGACGGTCGACGACACCTTCCGGATACTCCAAGGAATCCGGGAGCGGTATGAAACCTACCACCAGGTCTTCTATATGGAGGAGGGCCTCCGGGCCGCCGCCGAACTCTCAGACCGGTATATCACCGACCGCCGCCTGCCGGACAAGGCCATCGACGTGATCGACGAGGCCGGCGCCTTCGCCTCCATGAACCGCGACGATAACGCCGTGGAGCGGGTGGTGATCGGGCCGAAGGAGATAGAAACCGTCGTTGCGAGGATCGCCCGGATCCCGGAGAAGAGCGTCTCCTCCACGGAGGTCGAAAAGCTAAAGGAGCTGGAAACAGAACTGAAGGCCCGGATCTTCGGACAGGACGAGGCCGTGGAGAAGGTCGTAGAGGCGGTCAAACGTTCACGCGCCGGCTTCCGCGAACCGGGCAAGCCCGTCGCCTCGCTTCTCTTCGTGGGACCGACAGGGGTGGGAAAGACGGAGCTCGCGCGGCAGTTGGCCGCGACAATGGGGGTGCCGCTGCTGCGCTACGACATGAGCGAGTACCAGGAAAAGCATACCGTGGCAAAATTCGTCGGGGCGCCTCCAGGCTACGTGGGCTACGAAGAAGGCGGCCTCCTCACCGAGGCGATCCGAAAGAACCCTCACGCCGTCCTCCTCCTGGACGAGATCGAGAAGGCCCATGGAGACATCTTCAACACCCTCCTGCAAGTCATGGACTACGCGACGCTCACGGACAACATCGGCAAGAAGGCGGATTTCCGCAACGTGATCCTCCTGATGACCTCTAACGCCGGAGCACGGGAGATCGGCCGACAGACGATCGGCTTCGAGGGACAGCTCATCAACCGGGACGCCGTCTACAAGGCCCTGGAGAGGACCTTCTCACCCGAGTTTAGGAACCGGCTCGACGGGGTCGTGAACTTCCAGGGCCTCACCGATGCGGTCGTCCTGAAAATCATAAGAAAGGCCATCGCCGAGTTCTCCGCACAGCTTACAGAGAAGAAGATCCACTTCACCGTCACCGAGGGCTGTTACGACTGGCTCGTCCTGAAGGGATACTCTCCTGAATTCGGCGCGCGGGAGATCGCACGGCTGATCCAGGACAAGATCAAGCGCTTCTTCGTGGACGAGGTCCTCTTCGGCAGCCTCCGGGAGGGCGGCGACGCCGTAGCCGATATCGAAAACGACGACATAGTCGTCCGGACCACCCATGCCGGTCTATCGACTTCCTGAGGCGATTGTTTTCCCCTCCGCCGAATGCGCCGTTAGAATTTGACGGATACGCCTCAGGCAATTCACCGCTCCCCCTTCCGGTAGGCCATCCCCTCGAAGAGGGAGATCATCTCCCCCGAGTCGTCGGTAATCCGGATGCTGTAGGCAGCGATCTTGGGACCGCAGGAGACCTCCTCGGCCTCGGCGAGGAGAAGATCCCCCTGCACCGCTTTGAGGTACGAGATCGAGCAGTGGATAGCCACGGCGGCCCTCCCCCGGGAATTGACGGCCGCAGCGAAAGCCAGATCCGCCAGGGTGAAGATGGCGCCGCCATGAGCAAGACCGAGGACGTTTCGGTGATGATCCCGGAGCTTGAGGCGGGCCGTTGCCCGGCCGTCGCCCGCCTCCAAAAGTTCGATACCAACGAATTCCGCAAAGAGGTCTTTGCGGAAAAATGACTTCAGCGCATCTGATGTGATCTCTTCGTTCAAGTTTTTCTTCCTCCTTGTAAGGAGATTAAAGAAAAAAGGCCCCTTTTGTCAACGGAGTTTTTTCTTGACGAATCTTCCCCTTGAGGATAGACTTCCGCACAAAGTAAAATTTTTCTAAGCGCCGGAAATAAATCGGCCAAGGTGATAGAAATTCACGGAAAGAACGAAAACCTGTACGAAATTCTCAAGTCGCGCTTTCCGGGGAACCCTAAGGCGCCTTGCCTGATCCTGGCTGACGGCGATGAGGTTAGCTACGGCAGGCTGCACCAGGAGTCGGCCAGATACGCCTGCCTGCTCTCATCGCTCGGGGTGCAACCGGGTGACCGCGTCGCAGTGCAGGTGAGAAAATCCCCCCAGGCGCTCTTCCTTTACCTGGGCTGCCTGCGCGCCGGCGCCGTTTACCTGCCGATGAACGATGCCTATCAGCGTCACGAGATCGAGTACTTTCTTGGCGATGCTACCCCCCGCATCTTCGTCTGCAGGCCTCAGATACGGGCGCTGGCCGACGAACTGGCCGCGAAAACCGGCGTGATTCACGTGCTTGAACTTGCTGACAACGGCGGCGGCAGCCTGGCGGAGGGGGCGGCATTGCAGCCGGATAATTTTTCAACCATAGTGCGCACCGGAGATGACCTCGCCGCAATCCTCTATACATCAGGTACAACCGGGCGTTCCAAGGGCGCCATGCTATCCCATCGGAACCTTGCCTCAAATGCCCGGGTGCTCCATCGCTGCTGGGCGTTTCAGCCCGGAGACGTGCTGTTGCATATGCTGCCGATTTTTCACGTGCACGGCCTGTTTGTCGCGATTCACTGCACCCTGATGAACGGCTCCCCTATGTTGTTCGAACCGAAATTCGACGCCGGAAGGGCCCTTGCTCTACTGCCCAGGGCGACGGTATTCATGGGCGTCCCGACTTACTATGTGCGACTGCTCTCAGAGCCCGGTTTCACATGGGAGCTGTGCGCCGACATGCGCCTGTTTGTCTCTGGTTCGGCGCCACTGCTGACCGAGACATTCGACACGTTTAAAACACGAACCGGGCACACCATACTCGAACGCTACGGCATGACCGAAGGCAACATGTTTACCTCCAATCCCTATAAAGGCGAGCGTCGCGGGGGAACAGTCGGATTTCCCCTGCCGGGCGTTTCTGTCCGCATCGTGGACGACGCGAACCGGCCGATACAGGTCGGCGAGATCGGCCAGATCCAGGTCAAGGGCGAGAACATCTTCCGCGGCTACTGGCAGATGCCGGAAAAGACCAGGGAGGAATTCACCGAAGACGGTTTTTTCAAGACCGGCGACATGGGTAAATGGGACAACGACGGCTACATTTCGATCGTCGGCCGTTCAAAAGATCTCATCATCAGTGGGGGTCTCAACGTCTATCCGAAGGAAATCGAAGAGATGATCGATGCCATCCCCGGCGTTTTCGAATCCGCGGTGGTCGGCGTGCCGCATCCGGACTTCGGCGAGGCAGTCATTGCCGCCGTAGTGCCCCAGGATAACGAAGCCGGCGCCGCATTGACCGAAGCCGGGATTATCAGCGCACTGAAGGGCGCTTTTGCCAACTTCAAAGTGCCGAAGCGCGTGCATTTTGTCGACTCCCTGCCGCGCAACAGCATGGGCAAGGTCCAGAAGAGCGCGCTGCGGCAGCAATACACCTGATGCGCAGGGCTGTTTAAATATTTGCCTTTACTTTATCCTCCTCCTATGGCATAGGCCGCGGGGGTTTTTTAAAATAAAATGTGAGGTAGCAAAATGGAAAAACTGGAATGTCCCCACTGCGGTAGCGCCCTGGAAAATGGGATGGTGGTCTGCGGAGAATGCGGCAAGGAATTGAGCGACACAGAACAGCAGTCTCCTCAGGAGGAGAAGCGCGGCAGCAAGAACATCTACGCCATTCTCACCGTTTTTCTGGTGGTGGTGGGGGGCGCGGCCCTCCTGATGTACTCAGGCCTTCTGCCCAATCCGATCAAAGGAGGCGGTTCGACGGCGGCCATCGTCAACGGGGAGAAGATATCCACAGCGGAAGTGGACCGGAAACTTGAAGTCTATAAAAAAATGTACGGGCAAAGCGGCAAGCTGGATTCCTCCAGCCCTGAGGGCAAAGCGACCCTGGCGGATATGAGAAGGCAGATCCTGCAGACCCTGATTCAGGATAAAGTACTTGTAACCGAGGCGGTAAAGGAAAAGATCTCCGTGTCTCCGCAGGAGATCGCTGAGAGAATTGCTGCCATAAAAAAAGGGATGAAGCTTTCCGACAAGGATTTTGAGGATTTTCTGAAAAATCACGCCATGAGCATGGCTACCTTCGAAAAGCGGATTGAAAAGGAGTTCTTGATTGCAAAACTGATCGCCAAGGGTGCGCAGGAAAAAGGCTTAACCCAGGATGCCTGGCTTAAAGAGCTGAATGCAAGGGCAAAGGTTGAAATATTAGCCAAATAGATCTTCCTCTTTATGATTGAGGGCGGGAGGTTGAGTTATCCATTTCCTTCTCCATCCTCCTGCCCTGCCGGTCTGCCGTCGAGGAACGCCAACACTTCCCGTTCCATTTCGATCTCTTCCGAACAATAGATCCACAGATGGTAGCCCTCCAGCCCAAGGACGGTAGCTCCGGCCGCAAACACGGCCCAGAAGTTCTCCGGAAGTTTGCCTGAAAAATGGTAGAAAAAATAAAATCCGGCCAGATAACCTACATGGCCAATACCGCCGTATTTGCCGGAGCCGCTCATCATCCGTGACAAGATGAGGAGGATGGCGGAAAATACATAAAGGAGGAGTACGGAACTGATCATGTTTATGGAAGGTGGGCTGCCCAGAACCGCCGTGATATTTTCATGAAAAGAGGGGAAAAAAGCAAAATCGCTCAGCGCCGCGATGCTCAAAAGAAGAAAGAGGGCAGCGGCCAGGAGCTCTATCGTAATCTTTCTCTGGAGTTTACGGATATTGGCGAGCGTTTCCCTCCGGAGTCGGTCGTGCTTTTCTCTGAAGTCGGGCGTTTCCCTTTCTCCCTCCAGACGATTTACTCCCCCTTTTTCCATTTTGCGTTTTCCCGCCTGATGCTGTTCAACTCTCTGACAACACTTCTGATATTTCCTGAAAGTTTTTCAATTTCCGTTCCACCGGGGGGGATTTCCTGATCAATCCCCTGAATGGTCTTCTCGGTAAAATCGACAAGGGATTTCAGCGGGATGAAGACATACCGCCTGAGCAGGGCCGCCACGCCGCCGATCGTGACCAGCAGAACCATGACGCTGAATATGACCATTCGGCTTCTCATGACCGCAAGATTGTTGACCAGGGGCGCGGCGGAGAGACCGATATCCAGGGTGCCCAGTATTTTCTGTTCCGCCTTATGGACATGACAGGCGGCCTGATAGCAGGCCGGCTCGTTGTTGATGGGGGCGGTAATGGCGATAACGTCTTTCCCCTTTTCGTTGAAGAAGCGGCGGGCCTGCTGCATATCGCCCAGGGTGGCGGCGGGAACCGGCCCCCTGTGGCACTCGATGCAGCCTGCGGCGTTCTTGTCCAGAAGCTTCCCCACCTCACCGGGGGCGCTGGAAAACATGATGAGCCCCCTCTTGTTGAAAATGCGCACGTGTTCCACGCCCTCCTGAGTGCCGATGTTGTTGATGATATTGCCCAGGGATTCTCGGTCGTCGTGGCGCATGGCGTAGCGGGTGGACTTGACGATGGTTTGGGCCTGGTTGGTTTCGTATCGGATCACATCGTTCGTCATATCCGTCTTCATGATCGAATAGAGAAGGATGCAGCAGACGATCACAAAACCCGTCACGGAGATAGTCACCGGGATGATGGCCCGGGCAGTCAAAGATTTGAACATAACGCCCCTCCCGCATCAAAAAGATTCTGCCCCTACCCGATCCCGCGTTGAGCCGGATCAACGTTAATGAAGTATCATACTCTCGGCAGTGAGCAGACGAAAGAACAGATCCGGTTGCCGGGTTTCGAAGAGGTGGGATCGGTAAGCATTCCATAGACGGAGGGATCCTTCCCGGTCACCCTGCATCAGGGAGCCCACCATTCCGGAAGCCACCAAGAATCGGAACGGCGCAGGATCCATCCGCTGCACGTTTTCTAAAAGGACCATGGCACCGGCATCACGCCTTCCCACCGCCTTGAACAGAGCGATCCAGTTTTTCTCAGCAAGGGAAAGGAAGCGGGCGCAGGACCCCGATTCCAACTTATTCCAGACGGTCTCCAATTCCTGCGGCCTTAGATAGGGGACCATTTATTGATGGCCGGCGGAAAATTTAGAAGAGCCTGAAGAGACCCCGGATATCGTTAGCTTCTCAACGGCTTTCTTATTGATATCCAATTTATAGGATTTCATGGAGCTTTCCAGGACTTTATTGAAAGCCGTCTTTCGCTTTTCTGCCTTTATTTTGCGAGAAATGGCCACCTTCACCTGATCGAATTTCAGAATGGTGCCCACAATGTCGGTGATTTTGAGGACATGCACTCCATCCTTCAAGGATATCGGGTTGCTTATTTCACCCTTGCCGTGCCTGAAAATCACCTCTTGAAGCTTCGGATTCAGTGTGTTCTTTGTCGATGGGCTGAACGTTCCCAAATTCCCGCCGGCCTTGGCAGCGGCCCGGTCCAGTGAGACTTCAGCGGCGACACTTGCGAAATCCTCACCCTTCTTCAATTTCTCCAACACTTTATTAGCATCATTTTCCGTCTTGACCACGATCTGGCTAACAGTCACCTTGTCTTTCCGCGTAAATTCATTTTTATGAGAGTCGTAATAATCCTTAACGTCCTTTTCGGTAACCATTGCAGCGGTTTTAATCTCTTGATCCACGAAATACGCTACGACGATGTCCTTTCGGGTATCGGAAAGCTTTTTTATGACCTCTTCGTTCTGCTCAATCCCCTTCTTTTTTGCAGCAAGATAGAGAAGCTCCCTTTTAACCAGTTCATCAACAAAAACTTTCATGCCATCGGGACCCTGAAATAACTGCATTGCAGAAGGGGGAAGGTTCTTAAACCTGACCCGCACGTCTTCCTCTGTCAATGTCACATCTCCGATCTTTGCCACATAATCGCCCGCGCCCTCCTTCCCTTTTGAGCAGGACACAGAAAAAACAAGAATAAATATCACCAGTAACCATCTTTTCATTATAGACGTTCTCCTTTATAACCACTTAACCCCCAAAAAGCGCTAAGGAGGATAATCCATCTGATGTTTAAAAACAAGGGGGGGGCGGCGTTGTTCGCCGTCCCCCCCTTGTTGCTTATACCACGATTAACCGGCGTCTATTCGTGAACGACGGTCACGTCAAATGCCTTGCCGGAACCGTGGCAAACAACGCACTGTTCGTCGGCGGCTACGTTGGCGGTGCCGCGCACCGCAGGGGTTCTCGTCGGGTTGCCCGCAGTAACCCAGCCCACAGAGGCGCCGTTAGCGCTCGCATGTGCTATGGCGGCGTCACTGAAGTGACACGCCAGACAGGCTGAGGCGAAAGGCGTGGTAACCCTGTCGGTTGCATTGGGCACAGTAGCGCGCGCTGCCGTGACCGCTGCGGTCGTAGCATTGGCGCCGTCGGTTGTCCAAACGGTAGTATTAAGCGCGCCGGAAGGCACAGATGCGTAGGTGCCTGCCTTGTGGCAGGTCTCGCAGTTCTGCAGGATGCCCGGGTAGTGTATAACCGTAGGATCCGGGTTTACTCCCGCGTAACCGATCAAGTTGCCTTCCGTGAAGGCGTCGGTGGCGCTGTCATAAGACTCGGAGTCAATATAACCGAAGGTAAAGAAGTAGGTATTTCCGCTGCGGATACGAACGAATTCGAACGGATAATCCCGCTTTGCCGTACCGTGAATACCGTGGATCAATACCTTGAGATCGTTGGAATCCTCAGGATAGGCGAGGTTGACGGTCTTGCCGCTGCTGCTCAGATTGGGGTTGTGGCAGAGGACGCACACGTTGGTATCCGTAGAAGAAGTCTCCTTGCCTATATTGCGGTTGCCGCCATGTCCTTCAAACCACTCGTGGCATTGACCGCACTTGGCCGGATCAATGACGCTGCGCCTGGCGGTATCCCCGGTGACAGTCTTGACGACCGACAAGGTATGGCGGGCTGCATCAGCCGCTATGCCGCCCGTGCCGGCAACCTGTGTGAAATAGCCCTGCAGGGCCACGGTGCGCATCTTGGAACCAACGGGGAAATTGTACGCTGCTGCCGTAATGGTGGCCGTGTAAACCCCGCTCACCGGACCTGTAATAGTGCCTCTGGTGTTGCCGGCAGCCAGCAGGTAAGCGATTGATACTGAAAGCGGTTGGGCTGCCGCTACTCCCTTGTTGTTGAAATCCACCGTGGTGTCTATGCCGTCTGCATAGGCCAGTAAGAAGCTCGGGCTGCCGGAGAAGCCGGACAGTACTGCGCCCGCAGGGGCCGAAGAAGCGGTTGAGCCGGCGCCGTCAAATGTGACCGCCGTCCCGTCCTTCTTGATCTGGAATTGGATCACGGCCTGGTTGCTGCCGTTCACAGTAACGCCGCTGATTTCGTAAGTAAAGTTGACCAGAC
>Ga0154454_1075_pt2 | contig 15895 bp, 14 predicted proteins | sample RifGroC2_FD_105647 | JGI IMG/M metagenome (GOLD analysis project Ga0154454, IMG submission 105647) | Syntrophobacterales bacterium GWC2_56_13 | reverse complement strand
GGAGGATGAACCGCTTTTCTCCCTTCACAAGGAGCAGATCGGCCATGATGGAGAGGTTGAAACCGTCGCGCGCCTGGTCGAAGATGACGACCTCGGCGTTCCGGACAGGCTTCTCACCGATGGTCGCAAGGAGACGCTCCGCGAGGGCGATGCCCCTCATGCCGCTCAGATCGGGAATCGCCGCCGCCGGCGAAGAGACAGGGGAAGCGACCGCCCGGCCGTCCGAGATCTCTGTGATGACGAAACCGTTTTTTTCTGCGAAGGTCCGGACATCCGGAGGTAAAGGGCGTTCGCCGCCACCCATGAGGAAGATCCCCTGACGGTAAGGTGCGGCGCCTGCCGTCTCTTTGCCGGCGATAATCCAGTCGGGAAAGACCTGAATATCCGGTTTCGAGATCAGGGTCAGGGGGCGGTCGGCTTTAACCATCCTGTATTTCCGGGAATGGTTGATGACCTGCTGGAGGGCGGCGAGGTCGTCGCGGAGTTCTTCCGCCACAAGGAACGCATAGTTCGACCAGGATCTGCGGATCACGCCTTTGAGGTCTTCCGACAGGCGGTTGCCGAAATCGAGAAAAACCGTCGTTCCGTCATCCAGTTCGACGACCGGGATCAGGAAACAATTGATCGTGACCTGGACGCTTCCCTCGATGGGGATGAAGTAATTTCCCCTGGCGGTGACCGTTCCCTTCATCCTGCTGATGACCGGCTGGATTATCCCCAGCAGGCCTTCCGTAAGCGGCAGTGTTTTCGCGGTCGCCTTTTCGGGGACTTTTTCGGCCAGTCTCGTGTCGGCTTGCGCGGGTTCCGCCGCCCGGGCGTCCGGCGGGGCTAGCCCCGGGGGAAGATGAAGGATCTGCCCGGCCTGGAGTTGGGCCAGGTCTTCCATCCCGGGGTTCAACTGCCGGATGAGGCGGTAGGTTGGGAGGGCTTCCTCCGGACTGACGCCCAGTTCGGCAAGGATGATACGGCTGATGGAATCCCCGTTCCGGATCCGGTAGATCGCCGCCGGGGATGCGCTTTCCTTGCGCACAGCGTTCGCCGGTTCGGGAAGATCGGTCTTTTCCCGGACGGGGAGGCGGATCCGCTGCCCGGGATAGATCCGGTTCAGGTTCCGGATTCCCGGGTTCAGTTTGCGGATCAGGGTGTGGGAAACCGGTTCGTCCCCATACTCGTTTCGGAGAATGCCGGCAAGCCATTCCCCTTTTTTCACTACGTGGACGCGGCTTTTGGGGAGGACGGCTGTTTTCTGAAAAACGAGGCGGGCGCTGTCCTCTCGCGCCGGAAGCGGCGGGGGGAGAAGGAGCGGCGGGAGAATGCCGGCAAGGGCGATGAGGGCGATCCGAAACAAGATCGTGGACTGACTCCGGAGTGGCTGTCCATTCTCCGGCAATCGAGTCAAGCTCTTCCTGCAGTTGCTCCAGACGCCCGTTTGCTGAGAAATCTTCACCATGTTCATCTCCTCTTTTTCCGCCAATGATTTCCCGGAAAGGGAAGGAAGGGGCGGTGATTCTTTCTTTTTCCCAGTCAGCGTCCGCTCCCGAAGTCGTCCCGGAGCAGCTCCCGGGCGATGATCATCCGTCGGACTTCCGCGGTTCCGGCGCCGATATCCCAGAGCTTCTGGTCGAGGTAGTGCCGGGATACGGGATATTCCGGACAGTAGCCGTAACCACCGTGGATCTGGACAGCGTCGGCAGCCGCCTTTGTCCCCATTTCTCCACAGAAAAGGAGGGCGGCGGCAGCCTTGCGGTCAAGGTCGGTTCCCTTTCCACCGACCTTTTTTTCCAGGCTGTCACAGTAGGCGGCAGCGCTGTAGGCCATCCACTTGGAGGCCATGTAGCCCGTGTACATATCGGCCAGTTTCCCCTGGATGAACTGGAAAGAGGCGATCGGCTTACCGAACTGGATCCTTTCCTTCGCGTACCGGAGGCTAAGTTCGAGACAGGCCCGCTGCGAACCGAGGCAGCAGCCGCTCAAGGTGATCCGCTCGGTGCAGAGGCCGTTGGTCAGGATCGCTCCGCCGCGGTTCAGGCCGCCGATGAGATTTTCTTCAGGCAGTTCCATGTCCTCGAATGTGATCAGGGCCGTGGGGGAGGACCGCATCCCCCATTTTTTGATCTTCTCCCGGTGGAGGCCCTTCACGCCGTCGGTGAGGAAATAAAAGGCGGAGATCCCGTGCGCCCCGCGGGCCGGATTGGTCTTGGCGTAGAAGAGCATGAAATCGGCGACGGTGCCGTTGGTGATGAAGGTCTTGCTCCCGTTGATGACGTATCGGCTCCCGACCTTCACGGCCTGGGTCGTCATTCCCATCGCATCGGAACCGGCGTTGGGTTCGGTGATTCCCAGGCAACCGATATACTCCCCGCTGCAGGCCTTGGGGAGGATCGCCGTCTTCTGTTCCTCCGAGGCGTTCCGCCGGAAGTTGTCGAAGCAGAGGGTCTGGCTGGCGCCCACGGTCATGGCCAGGGCGTTGCTCACCCGGCCGATTGTTTCGTAGACGAGGAGGGTCTCCACATAACCGAGGCCCGTACCGCCGTATTCTTCCTCAAAGACAATACCGTTAAGGCCCATTTTGCCCAGTTCCCGGAAGAGGTCCGGGGGCATCTGATCCTTCTCGTAGAGATCCTCCATCTGGGGTTCCAGCCAGCCGGATGCCCAGCGCCAGACGCTTTCCTCGATCATCTTCTGTTCCGGCGTGAATTCGAAATCAAGCGACATGACCGTTTCCTCCTTTGAAGTTGCCGCTGTATAATGACTGTTTCTCCGCGTCTGCGTTCGGTTGTCGAGGGAAAATGAATCCTTGTATGTCAGAGAAAACGCCTCTGTAGCCATGAAGGCGCCGCAGGAAATTAAGAAAAATTATACGATAAACCTGCGAAAAAGTACAGCAGGAATAGTGCGTATTTTTACCGAGAAAAGCGGCATTTTCGTGGTTGCACAATCGGGTTTCCGTGATATATATACTGACATGATGATCGGGTATGAGCGTAGGCGGAAATCCGGTCGGGAGGTACGATGGCGGAAAGGGACCAGCAGGCGGTTTTGCTGAAGGAGATCCAGACTCGTCTGGAGCGCAAAGTGAAGGATAACGAGATCACTCTCCTGGAATACTGGAAGGAACAGGTGGACCGGGTGGCGGCGATGAAACCGGAAGGGATCGCCGCGCTCCAGCTTCAGGTGAGAAAAATCTCCGAGATGATGGCGAACCGGATCCGGATCCTGAAAAGGGAATAGGGGAGATAGACGAGTCATTGATCATTGGCGGTTGAAAAGATGAAGGAGATAGCGGATTTTCTGTTCGAAGTCGGGATGCTGAAAAAAACGCCCCGGAGCGGATTCCAGTTCCTTGGTTCCGGGTGCGAATCGGTAGCCGAGCATATCCTGAGGACGCTTTACATTGGGTACGTCCTGTGCAAGATGGAGCCCCTGGCGGATGAGCTGAAGGTTCTCCGCCTCTGTCTGGTCCACGATCTGCCGGAGGCCCGCACGGGCGATATGAATTACATGAACAAGAAGTATGTGACGGTGGATGAGAAGAAGGCAGTCCGGGAGCTTGCGGAGCCGCTTTTTTTCGGCGGGGAGATCGAAGCGGTTCTCGACGAGTTCAACCGGAAGGAGACGAAGGAATCTCTACTTGCCCATGACGCCGATCAGCTTTCGCTGATCCTCCAGTTGAAGGAGTGCGGCGATCTGGGAAACAAATACAGCCGGGAGTGGATTCGCTTCGCCGTCCTGCGTCTCGCCACGGATAACGCCCGGAAACTGGCCAGTAGCATCCTCGATACGGACTCCTCCAACTGGTGGTTTAAGGACAAGAGTGACTGGTGGGTCAATGGTAATCATGGGTCTTCGGATCACAATGGATAGTGGGGCGCTCAGCAGATAAAGGGGAATCCGGAGGAAGCCCTTAAGGATTGAATCATGGCTACAAAGAAGGCAAGACGAACCGAAGAGGTCAAACATAAAAGAACGAAAAAAAAGCGGCAATTTGCGCTGTTTTCGGTGATTGTTGTGGCCTTTGTGGTATTTCTGGCCATTTTCTTCATCACCCTGTTCGATTATATCTACCCTCCGGCCACCGGAAAACACACGGCAGCCCAAAAGAGGGAAAAACAGGAAGTGATCCTCTTTTTTTCCGACGCCAACGAACGCTTTCTCGTTCCCGAAAAACGCCTCATCCCGAAGGAGAAGGCGACGGAAGAACAGGCAAAGGAGCTGATAAATGCCCTTCTGGCCGGCTCGAAAACGGGACTGGTCAATACCTTTCCGGAAAAAGTAGAACTTCAGAGCGTCAGGATGGATGGCAGTGACACCCTTTCCGTCAGTTTTAGTGATTCTCTGGTGGCGAATCATCCAGGGGGAAGCGCAGCAGAAATGGCCACAGTCTACTCCATAACCAACACCCTGACCGCCAATGTGCCGGTGATCAAAAAGGTGAAGATCCTGATCGGGGGTAAGGAAAGGGAGTCGCTCAAGGGGCATATCGGCCTCCGGAATCCCTTTACCATGAACCGCGAACTGATCGCGCCGGCGGCGCCGCCGAAGGAAGGATAGCGGTGTCATTCTGCGGTGAATTTCTATGGCCTCCAAATCCAAGCTTGCACGCACTCGGAATATAGGAATCGTAGCCCACATCGACGCCGGCAAGACCACGATGACGGAACGGATACTCTTCTACACGGGGAGATCCTACAAGATGGGCGAGGTCCACGACGGCGAGGCTGTGATGGACTGGATGCCGCAGGAGCAGGAGAGGGGGATCACCATCACCTCGGCGGTGACCACCTGCGCCTGGGAAAACCATGAGATCCACATCATCGACACGCCGGGTCATGTCGATTTCACGATCGAGGTCGAACGGAGTCTCCGGGTCCTGGACGGGGCGGTCGTCGTCTTCTGCGCGGTGGGCGGGGTGGAACCCCAATCGGAGAACGTCTGGCGCCAGGCCGACAAGTACGGCGTTCCCAAGGTCGCCTTCATCAACAAGATGGACCGGGTCGGGGCAAACTATTCCGGGACGGTCCGGATGATGAAGGAGCGGTTCAACTCACTGCCGCTGCCGATTCAGATCCCCTTCGGAAAGGAGGAGAACTTCCGGGGGGTCGTGGACCTTATCCTGCGGCAGATCATCACCTGGGATGAAGCTACCAGAGGGTTGTCCTATGCGCGTGCGGATATCCCGGAGGAGATCCTGCCGCTGGCGATGGAGCAGCGGGACAGAATGATCGCCGTTCTCGCCGACATCGATGACGCAATTGCCGAGAAATATCTCGATGGGGTGGAGATTCCCGCGGAGGAGATCATTGCGGCCATTCGGAAAGCGACGATTTCGCTCCAGATAGTGCCCGTCATGTGCGGGTCGGCCCTGCGGAACAAGGGGGTGCAGCCTGTCCTCGACGCAGTTGTCCATTTTCTTCCCTCACCGGAAGAGATCCCTCCCGTTACGGGTGTCAATCCCCTGACGAAGCGGGAGGAGATCCGGGAGAGCAGCGACCGGGCGCCGCTGGCGGCGCTCGCCTTCAAGATCATGCAGGATGAGGGAAGGAAGCTGACCTATGTCCGGATCTATTCGGGACGGATCCACGCGGGCGACGAACTCTACAACGCCAGCCGGGGAAAGAAAGAGAAGATCGCCCGGCTCCTGAAAATGCATGCAAACAAGCGGGAGCGTGTGGAGCAGGCGGGCGCCGGCGACATCATCGCGGTGATGGGGCTCAAGGAGATTACAACGGGGGATACGATCTGCGATGAGGCGCATCCCATCCTCCTCGAACCGATAGAGTTTTATGAACCGGTCATCAGCCTGGCGATCGAGGCCAAGACCCCGGTAGACCAGGAAAAGCTCACCGTCGCCCTGAACAAGCTTATGGAGGAGGACCCGACGCTCCGGGTCAAGTATGAGGAGGAAACGGCCCAGACGGTCATTTCCGGGATGGGGGAGCTCCACCTCGAGATCATCATCGACCGGCTGATGAGGGAGTTCAACGCCAGGGTAAACGTGGGCAAGCCCCGTGTCATGCATCGGGAGACGATTCAGAAGCGAGTGGAGTGTGAAGGCCTGTTTGAAAGGGAATTGGGTGAAAAGAAACATTTCGGACATGTGAAGCTTCTCCTGGAACCGAAGGAGCGGGGAGGGGGGATCGAGATCGTCCGCCGGTTCGAAGCGGAGGCCGCCATTCCCGGGGAGTTTCTGGCCGCTATGGAGGATGGTATCCGCGAAGGGGTATTGAGCGGCGTCCTGGCGGGTTATCCGGTGATCGATGTGCGGATCGTCATCCTCGGAGGGACCATGAGGGAGGGTGAATCAACGGCGTTGGGATGCAGGATCGCGGCCTCCTCGGCCTTCCGCGACGGCTGCCTGAAGGCAGATCCGGCACTCCTGGAGCCGATTATGATGGTGAACATCATGACCCCCAGCGAATTTATGGGGGAGGTGATCGGCGACATCAATGCCCGGCGGGGGGAGATCCAGGCCATCGCGCCCAAAGGGGCGGTCAGCGAAATCAAGGCAAGGGTTCCGTTGAAGGCGATGTTCGGCTATTCTACGGACCTCCGCTCGGCCACGCAGGGGAGGGCCGTTTTTACCATGCAGTTCTTCGCGTATGATAAAAATTGAGGCTTGGAGAAGGGAGAAGCCGCGGAACATGAGCGGGTTCCCGTCCGGTTTTGGCAACAGCGGCTCCGGGCCGGCAATAAAGGTGGGCAAGAGCCTATGTCTCCGCTGATGAGATACCTCAAGTTCCTGGGAGGATTGGTCAGGCACCGCTCCGTTCTGATTGCGGTCATAACCATCAGCGTCATCTTTCTCAGCTCCGTCGGTGTGAACTATTTCGAACAGAAGGCGGACGATTCCAATATCCGCTCCGTATGGGACGGCTTATGGTGGGCCGTGGTGACCATTGCAACGGTGGGTTACGGGGATCGTTTTCCGGTATCCCTCGGCGGCCGTTTAGTGGCGGTTGTAATTATCTTCTTCGGCGTCGGCATGATGTCCCTGTTCACCGCCACAATCGCTTCCATCTTTGTGGAGAAAAAAATCAAGGAGGGCCGTGGTTTGGAAACAGTCAAGGTCAAGGATCACGTGGTCATCTGCGGCTGGAACCAGCACACCGAAGAGGTGCTGGCAGGGCTGACGACCTATGGGTCGATGGGCGACTCGCCGATCGTCCTGATCAACCAACTCTCGGTGGATGAGATCGAATCGCTCCGGCTGAAATACCACAACTTCAACCTGAAATTTCTCCGGGGCGATTATGTCCGGGAAGATGTTCTCCAGCGGGCCAATATTGTCCACGCCCGCTTTGCCGTGATCATGGCCGATGTCTCCGGCGGCCATTCCCAGGAGCGAACGGACGAAAGGACCACCCTGGCGGCACTCACGATCAAGTATCTCTCTCCGCACATCAAGACCGTCGCGGAACTCCTGGACGGCGAAAACCGGCAGCATCTTAAACGGGCCAATGTCGACGAGATCATCGTCCGGGGGGAGCATATCGGATCGCTCCTGGCCACGGCAGTCAAATCCCCGGGGCTTCCCCGCCTGATCTCCGGGATGCTCTCCCTGGGGGATACCAACAAGTTCTGGCGCGTTGAGATCCCGCGACAATACGTGGGAGGGACCTTCCGGGATCTGTTTCTCCATTACCGTGAAAAACATCACGCCATCCTGATCGGTTTCCTGAAGGAGAGAAGGGCGATAAAACTCGAGGACCTCCTTTCCGACAATACTTCCGTCATCGATACCTTCATCCGGGAAAAGATCCGTGAGACGGGGAAGGATTTTTACTTCGAAAAGGATGAGGCGAGGGTCATCGTGAACCCGCCGGATGACTATACTATCGGTCCGGATGATCACGCCGTGGTGTTGTCCAAAACGATGCCCGGAAGGGGCTGAACGGGAGGACTGCCGATGGGACAGGAAAGAGATCTCCTCCGCGAGACCGAGATATTCAGGAATTTGACCGAGGATCAGATCCGAAAGATACTGAAGATCTCGCGGCAGGTGACTTTTGCGGAAGGCGAGGTCATCATGCGGGAAGGGGAGGATGGGGATACGTTGTACATCATCCTGGAGGGGACCGTCGAGGTTGTCAAGAGTCTCGTCAGGGGAGATATGGATGAAGAAGAGAACCGGAAAAACAAGGTCTTTACCCGGCTGGACGCATCAGGCCATGCCGTATTCGGGGAGATCGCGCTCCTGGAGACGATGCAGCGGACGGCAACGATCAAAACCGTGACAAAGTGCAGGTTTTATGAAATCAAGAAAGACGATTTTTTGAATCTTGCCGAGACAGACCACGAACTGGGGTTCCGGATCCTGCTGAATTTAGCGAGAATCGTCAGCGCCCGGTTGAGGAAAGCCAATGAAGATACGATCAAACTGACGACGGCCCTCAGCATCATCCTTCGCGAGTCGTGATCCATCATCAAACCATTTTGAAGTGCAGCGGAAAGGGCAAAAGGCGCCCCGGAAACGGGGCGCCTTTTGCGACTGACGACACCAAGACTTATCCTTAGAGTTTTTCACCGGTGATCCTCATCCCGTAGAAGGAGCGGTAGACGAAAATGAGCGCAATGAGGAAGAATAGCGACGCGAGGCCGAGCCTCAGGCCCACGTTCTGCATGGTCACGGCGATTTCCACGGACAGGAGACCGAAGAGCGTCGTGAACTTGATCACGGGATTCAGGGAGACCGAGGAGGTATCCTTGAACGGGTCGCCGACGGTGTCGCCGACGACGGAGGCCTCATGCAGCGGGGTGTTCTTCTGCTTGAGATCCACTTCGACGATCTTTTTGGCGTTGTCCCAGCAGCCGCCCGCGTTGGCCATGAAGATCGCCTGGAAGAGGCCGAAGAAGGCGATGCCGACCAGATAGCCGATGAAGAAGTAAGCGTTGAAAAAGGCGAGCGCCAGGGCCATGAAGAAGATGACAACGAAGATGTTGATCATCCCCTTCTGGGCGTAGAGCGTGCAGATTCTGACGACCTCTTTGCTGTCGGCGAGGGAGGCTTCTTTCTTGTCCAGTTTGATATGGTCCTTGATGTAGACGACGGCCTGGTAGGAGCCCGTCACCACGGCCTGTATAGAGGCGCCGGTGAACCAGTAGATGACACAGCCGCCCATGAGGAGGCCCAGGATGATCTCCGGCTGGACCAGGCTGAGCTTGGCTACGACGTTCCCAAAGAGGCCTTCCAGCAGGATGATGATCCCGAAGACCATCGTGGTGGCCCCGACGACGGCGGTGCCGATGAGCACCGGCTTGGCCGTGGCCTTGAAGGTGTTGCCCGCGCCATCCGCCGACTCGAGATAGTGTTTGGCCTTCTCGAAGTCCGTTTCGCAACCAAAGTACTTCCTGACGACTTCCTTCGCGTCCTCGCGGCTTTCAATCATGGAGAGCTCATAGATGGACTGGGCGTTGTCCGATACGGGGCCGAAGCTGTCCACGGCGATCGTGACGGGGCCCATGCCCAGAAAACCGAAGGCGACGAGACCAAAGGCGAAGACCGGGGCGGCGAACTTGAAGGCATCGGGCATCAGGGACATGACCGAACCGCTCTGGGAGACGAGATAGGCGATGAACATCAAAACCAGGATAGTCAAGCCTTCCCAGAAGGCGGAGAAGTTCCCGGCGACCAGGCCGGAAAGGATGTTCAGCGACGCTCCCCCCTGACGGGAGGCGTTGACGACCTCTTCGCAGTGACGGGAATTGGTGCTCGTGAACACCTTGGTGAATTCGGGAATCAGCGCTCCGGCGATGGTGCCGCAACTGATGATGATCGACAGTGCCAGCCAGGCGGAGATTGAACCTCCCACGGCGGGCAGGTCGTTCAGCAGGAGATAGCTCGCGATGAAGGTGACGATGATGGAGACGCAGGAGGTGATCCAGACCAGGTTGGTCAGGGGTTGCTCAAAATCAAACTCCCTCTTTCCAGTATAGAGGGATTTGCTGGCGGCGTCGTTGAGGAAGTAGGAGGCCAGCGAGGTGAGGATCATGAGGATGCGCATGGCGAAGATCCAGACGATCAGCTTGCCGCCCATCGCCGGATTTGTGGCAAGAGACAGCGCCAGGAAGGCGATAAGCGCTACGCCGGTGACCCCGTAGGTCTCGAAACCGTCCGCCGTGGGACCGACGCTGTCGCCGGCGTTGTCGCCCGTACAGTCGGCAATGACGCCGGGATTTTTCGGATCGTCTTCCGGAAGGTGGAAGATGATCTTCATAAGATCGGAACCGATATCGGCGATCTTGGTGAAGATGCCGCCGCAGATCCGGAGCGCGCTGGCGCCGAGGGATTCACCGATGGCGAACCCGATGAAACAAGCGCCGGACATCTCCTTGGGGATGTAGGCCAGAATCAAAATCATGAAGAAGAGCTCAATGCTGACAAGCAGAAGGCCGACGCTCATCCCGGAACGGAGACAGATGTTCACCATGCTGAGGGGATTGCCGCTCAGGGAGGCGAAGGCCGCCCGGGAGTTGGCCACCGTGTTGATGCGGATGCCGAACCAGGCCACGCCGTAGGAACCGAGGATCCCCATGATAGAGCAAAAAAGGATGATCGCGACCGCGCCGATCGTGTTGCCCTGCAGGCCGATGAAGTAATAAATGATGCAGATGGCGATCAGGATCCAGAGGCCGGCGAGGAATTTCCCCTGCTGGAACAGATAGGTCTTGCAGGTCTCCCAGATCGTGTTGGATACGTCCAGCATGGCCTGATGTGCGGGCAGATTCTTCGTCTGCTTGTACTGCAGCCAGCCGAAGATCATGCCGATTGCACAGATGACGAGGCCGACGTTCAGGATGGTCAACCCGCCGAGAGAACCGCCTATGAAGCTGATCCGGGTCAGATCGGGGATCTTGATGTCCGCTTCACCGGCGAAAGCCATAGTGGGCATCAGCAAAAGGGAGATGCCGATTGTACCCAACAGAGATCCAAGACTGCGTTTTCCGACGCACATGATTCAAACCTCCTTAATTAAATTGGCATCATCTTTTCGATGGTGTTTTTCCATGGCCGCTTGAACGCCGGATGAAACGATGTCTGTGACGGCCTCGGCCGCCTGGCGGATCAACTGCGACACACTTTTCACCTCTTCTTCTGAAAAGGGTTCCAGGACGTACCCTTCAACCATCGACTTGCGGGCCGGTCTCCCGATGCCGAACCTGACTCTGGTGAAGTCCGTTCCGCCAAGATGATCGATTATGGAAATCAGTCCTTTGTGCCCTCCGTGACCCCCTCCCGATTTCAAACGGATCGTCTGGAAAGGCAGGTCCATGTCATCGTGAACGACTATCAAATCCGCAAGGTCTGTCCTGAAATAATCCGCCAGCTTCCCAACCGCGGCGCCGCTCAGGTTCATGAATGTCTGCGGTTTTGCTAATAAAACGGAACCGCCTGCTATCTTTCCCTTTCCGATACGGGCATCAAAGATGGTCTGATTGATGGAAATGTCATGTTGCAGCGCCAATTGATCCAGGACGAGGAAACCCGCATTATGTCTGCTCAACTGATACCGTATCCCAGGATTTCCCAGTCCGACGACAAAATTCACACCGCCCCCACGAAGCTTTGCACCCGGCCCAGCGATTACTGCCTGGAGATGATCAAAGGTGTGGTCAGCCTTTCGCACCCTCCTTCGGGGACGCTTCTTCCTCGACCTTTGCCGCCTCCTCGCCTTCCGCTTCCTCGGCGGGCTGGGGCGCAGAAACCTTCACGACGGCGACCATGACCACGCCGACATCACCCGGGTCAAGAACAGAAACGCCTTCCGGAGCTTTGATGTCCTGGACCTTGATCGAATCCCCGATATCCAGTCCACTCACATCCACTTCGATGAAATCAGGCAGCGCGGAAGGAAGACAGGCGACCTTCAGATCCCGTTTGAGATGCTGAAGCTCCCCCCCCTTCTCGAAGCCGACAGGGATGCCGGCGAAACGAAGGGGAACATCCACCGTCAGTTTGTGGTCCATGCGGATTTCATAAAAATCGGCATGATAAAACCGCCTGCTGACCGGCTCGATCTGGAGTTCCTTGATCAGGGAGAGCTTTTCCAGGCTCTGTTCTCCTTCGATGAGCAGTTTGATAAAGACGTTTTCCTTTTTCTCCTTGATGATCTTCCGCAGATTGGCCGCATTCACCGACAGGAGAATGGCCTCCTCGCCGCGGCCGTAAAAAACGGCGGGAATCAATCCTTCCTTTCGGAAACGTCTTGCCGGTCCCTTGCCGGATTCTTTGCGGGTACAGGCTTTTAATTCGGTCGCCTCCATGAAATCCTCCTAAATGAATAATGAACTGACTGAATCGTTATAGTAGATCCTTCTGACAGCCTCGCTGAGAAGCCCCGAGACGGAGAGTACCTTGATGCGGTTGCAGGCCCTGGCCTTATCGTGCAGAGGGATGGTGTCCGTCACGATGACCTCCTTGAGGCCCGATTGTTCGATCCTTTCGATGGCCGGTCCGGAAAGGACGGGATGGGTGCAGCAGACGGAGACATCGATGGCCCCTTCTTCCGCCAGCGCCTTGGCCGACTGCACCACGGTTCCGGCCGTGTCGATCATGTCGTCGAGAAGGATGACCTTCTTGCCCTTGACGTGACCGATGATATTCATGACCATGGCGTCATTCGGTCCTTCTCTCCGCTTATCTATGATGGCCAGGCTGGCCCCGAGCCTTTTGCCGAAGGCGCGCGCCCGTTCCACGCCCCCCGTGTCCGGCGAGACGATCACGATGTTGTCGCCGCGGTAGTGCTTCTTGATATAGTCCAGAAGGACGGGCGTGGCGAAGAGGTTGTCCACCGGGATGTTGAAGAATCCCTGGATCTGGCCGGCGTGGAGATCCATCGCCAAAACGCGGTTTGCCCCCGCCTTGGTGATGATATCGGCGACGAGCTTGGCCGTGATCGGCGCTCGGGGCGTCACCTTCCGGTCCTGCCGCGCATAGCCGTAATAGGGAATGACGGCGGTGATCCTGTCCGCGGACGACCGGCGCACGGCATCGATCATGATGAGAAGTTCCATCAGCGTGATGTTGACCGGCGGGCAGGTGGGCTGGATGATGAAGACATCCATTCCCCGCACATTTTCGTCGATTTCCACCCGGGTTTCGCCATCGCTGAAGGCCGTGACATTGACCTTTCCGAGGGGGACGCCCAGGTTTTCGGCGATTTTTCCGGCGAGCTCCAGGTTCGCATTTCCGGAAAAGACTCTCATTCTTTCGAGCATCTGAATTCCTTCAATTCAAAATTGCCTTTGGCTGGGGCGGGAGGATTCGAACCTCCGAATGCAGGATCCAAATTCCTGTGTCTTACCGCTTGACGACGCCCCAGTTCCGATTCCACCGGGAGACTGGACCCGGCATCCAAAGAACGGGCCGAAAAGAGGGATCGGTTTTGCCTACAAGGAGTGCGCCCCTAACACCGACCACCTGTTTTTCTGCTTCAGATTTTTCTCTGCCGCGAAAGCGGATTCCTCATCTGTGAAGATGCCGAAAACGGTCGGTCCGCTGCCCGACATAAGGGCGCCGCGGGCGCCGTTATTCATCAAAAGAACCTTGAAATGATCAATAACGGGATGAAGCCCCACCGTCACATTTTCCAGATCGTTAGTGAGGCCCCGGATCAAATCGTCCGCTGTATAAAAACGAGGGATGCTATAATTTATTATCGCGCTTGTCAATCCTAAATTGAGTTTCTGATAAACCATTTTCGTGGAGATTTCAAACCCTGGATTGATCAGCACAAACCACAGCGGGGGGAGGGGAGGGGCCTCCACGAGGCGATTCCCGATACCGGAGGCCCAGGCCGTTTTTTCGAAAATGAAAAAGGGGATGTCTGCTCCCAGTCCCGCCCCGATCCTCATCAACGCCTTTCGGGTGAGCGGGCTGCCGGACAGTTCGTTGAGGGTCATCAGGGTCGTGGCGGCGTTGGAGCTGCCGCCTCCCAGCCCCGCGGCAACGGGGATCCTTTTCCGGATGGTGATCTCGACACCGGACGGGGAGGCGATCCGGGAAAAAAAGGCTGCCGCCGCCCGGTAAACGATGTTACCCTCATCCTCCGGCAGCGCGGCGCCTGGGCAGCGGACAAGGATGCGGCCTTGGCCCGGCGAAAAGGTCAGCTCGTCAAAGAGACTGATCCTCTGCATGAGAGAAAGGAGGTCATGATAACCGTCCTTTCTCTTTCGAAGAACCCGCAGGTAAAGGTTGATCTTGGCCGGAGAAGCCTTCGTGATCATTTCTTCGCAGTTTCCTTGACGAACCTCATTCGCAATTCGTAGAGGATGCCGTCGAGGAGCTGCTTTTCATCCTCGTCGAGGTTGCCTTCCGTTTTCGTCTTAAGGAGGGTCAGGATGTCGATGGTCTGCTTGGCGGCAGGCAGATTCCGCCTGGTCTCTTTCGTGACCGGATCAGGGAAGTCCCCGAAATGGTACATGGCGGTCGTGCTGAGTGAAAATATGAAACTGGTAAAATTGATTTCGGGAAAGGGGCGCTCGTCCGGTTCGGGAGCGGCTTTCTCTTCCGGAGGGACCTTGGGCGCTTCAACGCCGACCTCCGGCTTTTTCTCTTCGGCCCCGGGCGTTTCTTCATGGCGCACGGCCCCGGATTCGTCGAAAAAACGCCGATCTTTGATCACAAATCCCTTCTCTTTCTTCTCTTCTTCCATAAAACCTCCTCGGATCTTGACGGATGTCGGCAGTCTGCCGGTAGGGAGGCGATGCGACCCCGGGATATGTTACTGCCGCTTACAGCGGCCTCATGCTTCTGAGTCGGGCGATCCGCTCCTCAATCGGAGGGTGGGTGCTGAAAAGATTCATCAGGGAGCGTCTCGTCAGGGGATTGACGATGAACATGTGGGCCGTGGAGGGGTTCGCCTCCATCGGAATTTTCCGGGAGGCCCGGGAGAGTTTTTCCAGGGCGCCCGCCAGATCATAGGGCTTACCTGAAATCTTTGCCCCGCCCGCATCCGCAAGGTATTCCCTTGACCGGGAGATCGCCATCTGGATGATCGCTGCGGCGATGGGCGCCAGGACGGCCATGAGGATCAGGCCGATTATGCCGCCGCCTCCCTCCTCGTCATCGCGGCTTGCCCCACCGAATATCGCGGCCCACTGGGCCATATGGGCCAGCATGACGATGGTCCCGGCCAGAGTGGCGGCAATAGAGCCGATCAGCATATCCCGGTTTTTGATGTGGGTCAGTTCATGGGAGATAACCCCTTCCAGTTCGTCACGGTCGAGGATCCTCAGAATGCCCTCCGTGACGGCAACCACGGCGTGGCTCTCGTCGCGTCCGGTGGCAAAGGCGTTAGGAGTGTCGCCGGGAATGATATAGACATGCGGCATGGGCAGAGAGGCTTTCAGCGCCAGATTTTTCACCATGGCGTGGAGCTCCGGCGCCTCGCTCTCCGAGACGGGCCGGGCCTTATACATGCGTAAAACCAGCTTGTCGGAGAACCAGTAACTACCGAAATTCATCACCATGGCGAAGATGAAGGCGATGACGACCCCCTGCCGACCGCCGAAAAGACCTCCGATCAGCATGAGCAGCCCGGTCAGGGCGCCCAGGAGAAGTGCGGTTTTGATCGTGTTCATCTGTTTCCTCCTTCTATTATCGACTGTAATCAATGGTTGACGGCTTCGTAAAAAATCCCTATGCTGCGTTGCACTTCACAAGCGCTTATGGAAAGTCAGTTGGTCGCCATCGTAGTCGATCATGATCTGATCCCCTTCGGCGAACGTTCCTTCCAGGAGCTTCATGGCCAGGTTGTCCAGGACCTGCTTCTGAAGCGCCCGCTTGAGCGGTCTGGCGCCGTAAACCGGGCTGTAACCTTCGCGAGCTATATAATTTTTCGCCTCTTCTGTCAATTCCAGAGTCAGCTTCCGTTCCTGCAACCGCTTCCGGATGAGT
>Ga0154454_1076_pt1 | contig 15943 bp, 19 predicted proteins | sample RifGroC2_FD_105647 | JGI IMG/M metagenome (GOLD analysis project Ga0154454, IMG submission 105647) | Syntrophobacterales bacterium GWC2_56_13 | reverse complement strand
GCGCAGCTCTTCGCGCACAACCCGCAGCCGATGCAGGCCTCCCGGTCCAGCGCCGGCAGGACGGCCCCCTGGAAACCCACATCGTTCGTCGCCGATTTTGGGCAATCTGTTGGGCAGCCGGCGAAAGCAACCTTGAATTTGTGATGACCGGTTTCGATGCCGAAAAGTTTGGCATCGATTTCGAGCGCCGATTTTTGTGTATCCATCAATCCTTTGGGATTGTATTCGCAACCGCCGCAGGCGACTGGCACGCGTACACGGGCGCCGCAGGAAGCGATTCTCTGCTGGACAATGCCCAGCTCTTCGGCCACGTCGTTGATGTGCTTGAAATTCACATGGATCAGTTCAATCGATTGCCGCACGGAAAGATGGACAAACTCTCCCCCGTATTTCTCCGCCACCTCGACAATCTTTTTCAGACGGGAGACGGCCATTCTTCCACCGGGCACCCTCAGCCGGACGGAAAACAGGTCTTTCCCCCGCTCCTTGATAAAACCGCCCGCCTTGAGTTGATTTAAATCGATGCGGGACTTTCCCGATTGTTCTGTCATCACAGCCTCTCCAATTTAAAAAAACTTTAGCCATGGATGATTTTCAGCTCCTCGGAACCGACCTTTTTATCGGCGATCCTGAAAGAGCGGACTTCCGGTGCAGACGGATCGGCCAGCGAAACGATCACATACGAGATGTCGGGCGTGAATGCGAGCCGGAGATCCTCGTCCGAAAGTCTGGCGGGCGTTGCTGGGTGCGAATGATAGACGGCCAGCATCTCCAGTTCCTGCGAGCGCAACGCCTTTACGACCGAAAACTGCTCACGCGGGTCCATCATAAAATGGTCGCGACTGGCGTCGGTATTGGTCATAGGATAGATCGCCGAAACGATATTTCCTTTTCCTCCGAGAATCCCGCAGACTTCAAGAGGAAATCCTCCGCGCGCCTGCCCGATCATCCGCTCATAAATGGGCATTGGCATCTGCAGCATGGTCAACTCTTCTCCAAATCGCAGTGCGTAACCGCATCAACCTCATCTTTCAGTTCCTTTATGGATGGCGTCTCTCCGCATATCGGACACTTCGGATTTCTATTGATGTGAATTTTATCAAAACTCATCGCCAACGCATTATAGACCAAAAGCGTACCCGTAAGCAGATCCCCTTTCCCCAGGAGAAGCTTGATCGCTTCGGTCGCCTGGATAAGGCCGAGCACGCCCGGCAAGACGCCGATCACCCCGGCCTGGGAGCAGGTGGGAATGGCGTCCTTCGGCGGCGGGCTGGGAAAGATACAGCGGTAACAGGCGGATTCACCAGGCCTGACGGTGATCGTCTGCCCGTCGAACCGGAGTATTCCCGCGTGGGAATAAGGTATCCCGGCCAGGACGCAGGCATCGTTGATGAGAAACTTGGCGGCAAAATTGTCCGTGCCGTCGATCACAAAATCGTAGTCTCCGATGATCCCCAGGATGTTGCCCGCATGGACCCACTCCTGATAGGTGTTGACCTGGATTCCCGGGTTGATGGCCGTCATCTTTTCCCTTGCCGAAACCACCTTCGCCCTCCCGATGTCCGAGGTGAAATGGATGACCTGGCGTTGCAGATTGGTAAGATCGACCGCATCCGCATCGACCAGGCCGATCGTGCCAATCCCGGCCGCCGCCAAATAAAGGGCGGCCGGGGCCCCCAGAGCGCCCGCACCGATAATCAGCACCCGGCCGTCCAGAAGCCTCCGCTGCCCTTTTCCGCCGACCTCTTTCAAGGCGATGTGACGCTGATACCGTTCGATCTGTTCGTCCGTCAACATCAACCTCTTCCTCCCCCCATGAAATAGAGAAATTCAATCTCATCGCCATCCCGGACGAGGGTACTGTCGAAGTTGATCCGTTCCATGATGTCGCCGTTGAGCTCAACCGTTACGTATAATGGATCTGCCACGTTCAATTCATCTAAAAGCCCGGAAATGGATAGCGACTCTTTATCGGCGATGGCCGCCTTTTTACCGTTTACGGTAAGATTCATAATTTGTTCCTCCCTGATCAGCCTACGCTTCGCCCAGCGCCTGCGCGAAGTCTTCAATGATATCGTCCTTATGCTCAATCCCTACGGAAACCCTCACCAGCTCTTCCGCAACTCCCAAAAGCGCCTTGTCTTCAGTTTCATAATCACAGTAGATCGTGCTGGCGGGATGGATCACCAGTGTCTTGGCATCCCCGATATTGGCCGCGTTTTTCGCCATGCGGAGATGATCGATGAAGCGAAAAGCGCCTTCGCGATCTGCCAGACCGAATGCCAGCAGCCCGCTGAAACGCCCGCCAAACTGCCTCGCTGCGACTTCATGAAAGGGGGACTCTGCGAGTCCGGGGTATCTCACCCAGGTTACCTTGGGATGCCCGTTGAGGAAATGCGCCAGGGCTATGGCATTCGCACAGTGTTTTTCCATTCTGAGCGCCAGCGTCTCCAGCCCTTCGGTCAACAGAAAGGAATTCATCGGCGCGGCGCAAGCCCCAAAATCCTTATGAATCAGCTTTCGCACTCGTGCGGTAAAGGCAAATTCGCGATACCTTTTTACAAACGGCGCGAAATGGGGGAATTTATCGTTCCTCCAGCCAAACCGACCCATATCAATGATGACGCCGCCGATCGTGCTTCCTGTACCATTGATGTACTTGCTGGTCGAATGCACGATGATATCGGCTCCCAGATCACATCCTCTGGCGAGACAGGGCGTACTGATTGTGGCATCCACAACAAGGGGTATCCCCGCTTCCTGTGCCGCTGCGGCGATTGCGGAAATATCGGGGACATCTATTCTGGGATTGCCGATCGTCTCCACAAAAATAAGCCGAGTCCTGTCGGTGACACCGCCTCTGATGGCCGCCACGTCCGTGGGATCCACAAAGCGGGTCGTGATGCCGTAATTCGATAACGTATCTCTGAAAAGGGAAAAGGTGCCCCCAAAAAGCGATGCGGATGCCAGAATCTCGTCACCGCTCCGGATTATGCTCATTACGGCGGTCGCAATGGCGGCCATGCCGGAGGCGGTCGCCACAGCGGCAACGCCTCCCTCCAGAAAAGCAAGTCTCTTTTCAAGCGCCTCCGTCGTGGGATTGCCAAGGCGTGTGTAGACCGGACCCGTTTTCCTGCCCCTGAATACATCTTCCAGCGCGCTCGCTGTTCCATAAGCGAACGCAGATGATTGGATGATAGGAACCGTCGTCGGCCCGCATGTGCCGGTCTCCAATCCGCCATGCACAACCAGCGATTCGAACCGCAATTGAGGCGTCTTGATCGTCATTTCATTTCTCATAATGACAAAAACACATAAAACATTATCAAATCAAGCCTTTGTTATCACCTCTTCACCTATCGACATACGCTTCATTATCAATGCTGTGGGTTGCCGGTTGTCAGATGCTGTAGTCGGGGATGATCGTTTCCCGGCGCAGCAGGTCGTAGATACGGTTTACCGTTGCCGCCACCTCGGCATCCTCGCCCACGGAGAGATCTGCTTGGAAATTGTTGAAATTATCCGGTCCCACGTTGACCACGAGGATTTCATTCGGGCTGTTCAACATCTTCAGTATTTCCAGATCGTAGTCGTCGATATCCCCGACCGCCGTAATGAATATCTGTCCGGAATCAGTGAGAATCCGGGCCAGCTCGCCCAACCGTCGGAGGTGCTCTTCCCTTTGTTCGTGGACATCAGTGACATCGGCATCCAGGCCGCTTTCCATATTTTCCATTCCCAGGTAGTAGGTGATGAAGTTTTCTTCGAAAAGGCTTTTTTCCAGTGCCCGGGCAATCTCCCTTTTCTTCAGATCCGCACCGCCGGTAAAGAGGATGAACTTGGCCTTGTGTTGGTAGCGGCTTTGGCGATGGCTGGACGTCACGTCGCCCTTTTCCCAGGAGGTCTCGCGGCGCCGGATATGGTCTTTGAGAGTGGAATCGGCATCGGGGATGCTCTCCATGATAATACCCCCGCCGGCGATCTCATAATGATCCACGATGACAAAACGCCCCGTGGCTTCGTTGGCCGAGACCAGGTCAAAGGCAATGGGGCGGGTGGTTTCCAGGATGCATTCGGCTACGTCGTAACGGTCAATCTGCTGTTTTTCCCGGCTGCGGGTCAGATCGGAGGCGTCAATAACATTCAATATTTCTGCCAGTTGCACAAATGATCGGCTGGTGGCCAGTTTTAACTTGTATTTCCGGTTCTTGATCAGAGGTGACCGGCCCATCCAGAAGATGTGGACCCGCAGGCGGGAAGAGACATGGGGCAGCTCCTCCCCGTCCTTGCAGATGATTTCCCCCGGCCGGACGTACACCTCTTCCGAGAGCGTAAAACCCGTGGCGTATCCGGCCTCGATCGCACTTCCTCCGGAGGTATGGAAACCTTCGATGGATTTGATCCGGGATTTTTTCCCCGAGGGCAGGAAAATAACCCCCTCGCCCGTTTTTATCGACCCCGTTTCCACGGTGCCCGCAAATATCCGCCTGTCATCGTTATCGGCGGTGAATTTATAGATATCCTGCAGGGGAAAACGGAAGGGGTTATGTTCATTTCCGGCCGTCTTCTCAAAGGCATCCAAATGTTCCAGCACGGTCAGGCCTTGATACCAGGGCGTATGGGCGCTGTTCGTGGCAATGTTATCCCCCTCGCGGGCGGAAACAGGGACGAAACCCACCGGCACTATTCCCACACCGTCGAGGAAATCAGCGTATTCCTGTTTGATCCCTGCAAAGACAGCGCCGTCATAGCCGATCAGATCGATCTTATTGATCAGGACGACAATCCTGGTGATGCCCAGCATGGCGGCCAGGTAGCCGTGGCGGCGCGAGTTTTCGGCAATGCCCTCCTGGGCGTCGATCACGAGGAGCGCCGCCTCTGCCCGGGCGGCGCCGGTGACCATATTTTTAAGAAATTCCAGATGACCCGGCGCATCAATGATGATGTAATCCCGCAGGGCCGTCTTGAAGAAACAGCGGGCCGTATCGATGGTAATGCCCTGCGCCTGTTCGTCCTTGAGGGCGTCGAGCAGGAAGGCATATTCAAAGGGCCGGGCGTTTCTTTCGCAGGTAGCTTTTACCTGTTCCAGCTTCCCCTCGGGCAGGGAATGGGTGTCGGCCAGGAGCCGGCCGATGACCGTGCTCTTGCCGTGATCCACGTGTCCTAATACGACGATGTTCATTTGTCCCCTTGGCAGCATATTCACATGTAACCTCCTCTGCGCAGTGTCTCCAGGCCGCCACTGTCCTCCTTGTCCTGTTCCCGTCCCGACCTTTCGGCGATATTGGCCAACTGGCCGCTGCTTAATTCCCTGATTATCTCAGCCACATTTCTGGCGCCGGAAGCAATGGGTTTGGTGCAGGGCCAGCAGCCCAGCGAGCGGTAGCGCCGGCCATCCCCCTGGTCGAAATAGAGCGGAACCACAGGAATATCCTCCCGCTTGATGTACTCCCAGATGTTGAGTTCCGTCCAGTCCAGGAGCGGGTGGATGCGTACATGGGTGCCCGGGGCAAAATCGGTTTTGAACTGGTTCCACAATTCCGGAGGCTGATCGCCCACATCCCATTCATTTTCTCTATCCCGGGGGGAGAAATAACGTTCCTTGGACCGGCTGCCCTCTTCGTCGGCCCGGACGCCGGCAATGACGCCGGTGTAGGGTTCCCGGTTGTTATCCTCCTGATACCGCTGCAAATCCAGGTTCAGCCGATAACGGGGCCATTCGCCCGATAAGGTGCGTTTGAGGGCCTCGCTCTTCAAATTCCAGCAACAGGTCAGGCGATCCACCCGGCCGTCGGGAAAAGTCTCTTTGGCTGCCAGCGCCTCCGCATTTTCACCATAGATCATGTTCAGGCGCCATTCCAACGCCAGACGGTCCCGGTACTCTATCATCGCCGGTATCTTGTAATGGGTGTCGATGTGGACCAACGGAATCGGCACGTGTCCGAAGAAGGCCTTGCGGGTCAGCCACAGGAGAACGGTGCTGTCCTTGCCGATGGACCAGAGCATGCACAGGTTTTTGAACTCCCGGTAGGCTTCCCGCAGGATGTAAACGCTTTTTGCTTCCAGTTTATCCAGATTATCCATAACCCTTAGCTATCGCTTATGCAGCCCACACTCTTTATGTTCCGGTTCTTCCCACCACCAGCGCCCGGAGCGGATATCTTCATCGGGACCGGTGGCGCGAGTGCAGGGTGCGCAGCCGATGCTCCTGAAACCCTGATCGTATAAGGCATTGTAAGGTATCCCGTTATCTTTGATATATCGCCAGACGTCCGCTTCACTCCAATTGATAAGGGGGGAAATCTTATATTTGCCCTGCTGGATATCCCACTCGATGATTTCCAGGTCTTTTCTTGTCAAAGCCTGATCCCGGCGCAAACCGCAGATCCAGGCGTCAATAGTTTGCATAATTTTTTCCAGAGGTCGCAGTTTTCTGACGGCGCAGCAGGCCTCCCGCTTGACCAGGCTCTGGTACATGGCATTAGGTCCTGCGTCGGCAAGCAGTGCGACAAGATCTTCCGCAGCGGGCGCGCAGACCTCGTAGCGGAGGCCGAATTTATCCATGGAGCGCTGCATGACGTCGTAGGTTTCCTGAAACTGCCGACCCGTATCAAGGGTAAAGATGCGGGCGGAGAGGCTGATCTTGCTCAGCATGTGGCTCAGCACCTGGTCTTCAGTACTGAAGCTGGATGCCAGGGCCACTTTTTGGGGACCAAATTCATCCAAGGACCAGGCCAGCACCTCGGCGGCGTCTTTGCCTGCCAGCAGTTGTCTGTATTCTGCCAGTTTTTTCCCCGTCATATTTCATAATCCTTTGGCGACTCATACCGTCCCAGGGGTATCTTGTTCCATACCCTCTCATGGGCGTAGTACAGGGCGATTTTTGTAAAGAGTTCCACCGCCCCTATAGAAAGGGCAAGCTTGATTCTCCCGGTCACCAGAAAGGAAATCACGATGGTATCCAGTGTGCCCAATACCCTCCAGGACACTGCCTTGACGACGCTGCGGTAGTGTTTTTCTGCCATGATCAAAGCTTCTCTATCAGCACGGACCAGTAGTCGCCCACTTTGGCCAGTTCTGTCACCTTGTGTCCTTCCTCGGTAACGGAACGGGGGACGTTGTCGATCGGCTCCCCATCATCCAGGAAGACCCCGAGAGCTAACCGCTCTCAAGCTTCGCCAGTTCCAGCTTGGTCTTAACAAAATTCATCGGGCAGGAAATACCACGCAGGTCCTTAAATACCTGTGCCCTGTCCTCAGGCTTCCGGGAAGCTGTTACGTCCGTTTTGGCAATGTCCGCTGCTCCTTCCTTTTCCTGCTGGAATTTCAGCGAATCGTCCATCCCTTCGTAAAGCTTTTCGACGGCTCGGGCGAGAGCGTGGACGTCTCCGGCCATGGTGGTCAATAATGCGGCATTCTTTCCCCTCGCCTCTTGCAGGAGGGGCAGAAACCGTTTCTCAATCAAGTTTAATACGACAGCGTATCCCGGAAAAGGGAAAACGTGCCTCCAAAAAGCGACGAGGATGCCAGAATCTCATCACCGCTTCGGACTATGCTCATTACGGCAGTCGCAATGGCGGCCATGCCGGAGGAGGTCGCCACAGCAGCGAGGCCTCCCTCCAAAAGGGCCAGTCTCTTTTCAAGCGCCCCCGTTGTGGGATTGCCGAGGCGCGTGTAGACCGGAGCGGCTTTCCTCCCCCTGAATGCATCTTCCAGCGCTTCCGCTCTTTCGTAGGCGAATGCAGATGACTGGACGATAGGAACCGTCGTCGGCCCGCATGGCCCGTTCTCCAGCCCGCCGTGGACCGCCAGCGATTCGAATCGCAATTGAGGCGTCTTGATCGTCATTTCATTTCTCATAATGACAAAAGCAAATTACTCGATCCCTTATCAACCGCTAAACGAGATCGCCACTCATAATAAAAAAACCCACTATCTTGAAGCACCGATTTCCGGGTAGTGGGTTTTCCTTTATGCCCTAATCAGTCGGCAGGCTACATAAGCGGATATCCCTCTTCCCAGAGGAAACACATGACGTTGGGACAACACATCATCACGGTGCGGCAGACGAATTCCGCAAAGATATTGCTACCGCCTTGCTGTGATAAAGGAGATCCTGCTCTTTTTCCCATTGCCTGCACTCTGAAACCCCTTTTCAATTAAATTATTCCTAACCATTACCATTGTTCTCTACAATGTCCATTGGAATAGTAGGTAATATATCAAAAGCACTTTGTCAAGGAAAATTTTATTAGATTCTTGAAAAAAACCTTCGCATCTCCTCTTCCCCCTCAGAGCTGAAAGCTGACCATCCCGCCGAACCCGCTCATCCTGCTTTTGCCTTAATGCGCCCGATATCCGATCCGGTATCCCAGATTGAATCCATACAGATCTTCGTTCAAGGGCTTCCCGTCCGCCTCGGCGTATGGATACATGAAATAAAGCAGGGGTTCGCCGGACTGGACAGGGTTCAACCGGATATTTTTCCCAATTCCAAAGACTATTCTGTTTTCATCCACGGCGCCGAAATAGTATTCCCGATACCTTTTGGCCTGTTCCAAGGAGAGCTTCTCTTCCAGCATGATTTTTCTCACGGCCGCCGGATCGGACGCGATCCACCCATGCTCCGTAAGGTAAAATTCCGCCCAGCAATGTTGGGCTTTGGTCATGTCGCCTTCGCTCCCTTTGGGAATTCTGATCCCATAAATCTCCCGGGCGGGGATGCCTGCGCTTCGTACAAGAGCTACAAAAACCGAGTGAATATCCGCGCATTTGCCCCCCATACTTTCCAGCAGCGTCTCCACTTGGCCAAAGCCGCATCCCTTAACATGCGGGTCGCGATGCATGTTTTCCACAATCCAGTCATAGACGGCCCTCGCTTTTGCAAGACAGGTGGTTTTCCCTTTCGTTATCTCCCCCGCAAGCCTTTTAACCCTCGTCTCCGCCGCGGATCCGAGAAACGATGTATCGAGAAACTCTTTGAATTCTTCCGACGCCAGGGGCAAATGACTGAATGGTTGGCCATCCATTGTGACATCTCGACGCTTGACGACAAACGAGTACGTCATCACCTTCTCTCCCGGTACGTCCTTCCATTCTGAGTAAAGGATATTGTTCAGTGCCTTTCCCTCTCTGAAGATACCTGCATAAGAGTAATTTCCCTTCACGGTGATGTTTGTAATCTCCTGATTCTGATCCGACATGGGATAGGGCACCCAAAGCCGCACCTGCTTTGCCTCCGGGAAGGGACTGAACTTCACCTGGAAGGTAATTTTGGCGTTTCTTTGGCCCCCATCGGCAACACCGTCCAAAGAAAGGAATCAATCAGCATCGGATCAAAAAAGCTTCCTCTGCCCTCCGTCAGGATCCGCATGGCCGCTTCCAAGGCAAACGGCTCCTTGTAGGGACGCCGGGAAGTGAGGGCGTCGAAGACATCAGCCACAGCGAAGATCCTGGCATTGATCGGAATATCATGCCCCTTGAGACCGGCTTCGTAACCGCTGCCGTCAAATTTCTCATGATGATACCGGACGACATCCGAGGCATCTTTCAGCCATTCGTAATGATCAATGATGTCGACGCCATGGCGCACATGGGTCTTCATGATCGCCGTCTCCTGATCCGTGAGTTTCCCCGGTTTGAGGAGAATGCGATCACCGATCGCGATCTTCCCCACGTCATGGAGAAACGAGCCCTTGATGAGGCAGGCGATATACTCCCTCTGCAAACCAACGGCTTCTGCGAGACGAATGGCGTAGATCGTCACGCGGTAATTGTGGGTGTTTGTGTCGCTGTCCCGTTTGGCGATGGCCCCGCCCAAGACCTTCAGCATCCCGATATTGGCATGGAATAGATCACCGGTCAGTCTGATTAGCCCTCTGTTCAGAAACAGGAAGATCGGGTAGATCGCCAGTGCCGTGAAGAAGATGATCACCACGACCTGCAGGAGGGAGAGAAGGATACGGTTTTTGATCTCCGCCATTGTCCGGGGGTCCACTTTATAAACCCCCTCGAAATACCCTGCGGTCTCCCGGCCGGTTGTCTTCAGGGGTATCTGGACCATGACGAAGATCTGGCCGCCCTTGCCGTAGAACCGCTGGAAATGAGCGTCATCCGTCATGACCATGTCACGGCGGTGCTTGCTGATTTCCTTTTCGATAAGAAAGGCGGTAGGATGACTCGCCTCGACGATCAGTTCCCGGTCCCAATTATAGAGATTGACGGCAATGAAATGTTCATCTTTGATGTGCTTCCGGGTTTCCTCCCGGAGGCGTTCAAGATGTAGTTGATCAGGATTATTGAGAAATTTACCATGGTCCCTCTCGAAATCACGGGATTTCTCCAAGGCCAGCGCGACGACATAGGCGTCGATCTTCCTCATTTCCATGAAGAACACGACCGAGCCGATCAGGACGGAAAGGAGAATCCAGGCCAAAAACAGCCTTATGATCAATTTCCTGTGAACATGCATGTCAATAACTCACACCGGGTCGCAAGGCATTTGAGAAACAAAATATCCCGGCTTTCTCCCGAAAGGATGGACATTTTGACTATAAATCAGGCGCGCTCGGTCGTATATCAGGTCTTCCGGCCCACTCTTGAAAAAACGAGTTAATCCGCAGCCTTCTTCAAGGTAAAGAGATGATACACCGTCATCAGCACGCCGCTCAGGAAAATAGCCCCGAAGAAGAGCACGGCCCTGAACCAGAACATCATATTCATCTGGGCGGTGCGGTAGCCCAGATCCAGGATTCTTTCCAGGTAGGTCTGAAGAACGCCCGCGACGCCGAAGATAAGTCCTATGAAAATCATCGCCGTAACCATCGTCCAGAATCCCCACACGCCGAGCCGGTCGTCGAATTTTTCGATGCCTTTCAACTGCGGCATGGCAAAATAGAAGACAACGAGATTCAGCAGCGCGTAGGCGCCGAAGAATGCCAGGTGACCGTGGGAAACGGTGATCTGGCTACCGTGGGTGTAGTAGTTGACGGGAGGCAGGGTATGGATGAATCCGAAAACGCCGGCCCCTAAAAAATGGAAGAGGGCCAGTCCCATGATGTAGGTCCATAACAAGGGGTTCACGATGGGATTCTTCCTTTCCCTGATATGCATCCAGGTGTCTAGCACCATGAGGGCCACCGGGAGGGGCTCCAGGGCGCTGAAGATTCCTCCCCACCAGAGCCAGTAATCAGGTGAGCCTATCCAGTAATAATGATGACCGGTCCCGACAAGGCCGGTAAAGAGGAAAAGGCCTGTTTCCACATAAAGCCACTTTTCTACAACCTTGCGTTCTACCCCGGTCACTTCGATGATGATGAAGGCGGCAATGGCGGCGGTAAACAGTTCCCAGGCGCCCTCCACCCAGAGATGGATGACCCACCACCAGTAGTAATAGTCCACGTTCAGATCCTTGAAGAAGGGCATGCCGAAGAGGTAAAGGACAGCCAGGAACGTCACCCCTGCCAGCAGCATCCACTGGATGATCGATCTTTCTTTAGCCAGGATGATCGTCATCGCCACATTGGCGACAAACAGCAGGGCGGCAACGACGATCAGAAAATCGAGGGGAACGGGGATTTCCAGAAGCGGCTTCCCCTGTGTCCAGCCGAAAAGAAAGCCGATCACGGCGGTAACGGCAGTGCCGGCAAAGATGAGGAGTTGCAAATAGGCAATTTTAACGCTGAACAGCTCGCGCTTGCACTCTATGGGAAGGATAAAGTAGCTGCCCCCCATGAAACCAAGGAGCATCCATGCCACCAAGGTGTTGGTATGAATGGCCCGGGCCGTGGCAAAAGAAAAGACATCAACCAGTCCCTGGGGGAGGGTGAAGGCGTAATTGATGGCCAGCCACAATCCCATTGCCACCTGAAGACAGAAGAGGATGAGGGCCAGCCCCAGGTAATAGCGGGCCACTTTTTGACTTTCGTAACGTATCATTTCTGCACCTCCTTTCCTGCTTTCAAGCTCAAGATGAAATCGGAAATAATGGCCGCCGTTTCCGGGGATACATTCTGGGGGGGCATGGCAGTTCCCGGCTTGACCGATTGGGGGTCATGAATGTATTTCACCAGGGTATCCTTGTCGTAACTGATCCGCTTGGCGATGTCATTGAAATCGCCGGCTATTTTGCGGCCCAGGGTTTCCAGACTGTGACAGCCGCCACAGGCGCCCATGATGATATCTGTTTTGTCCAGTTTTTGGGCATTGGCCTCCCGCAACCGGAAGGCCTTGACAAATTTTTCATCCTGGGGAGGCCAATGACGGTTTTCGATAGTGCCCACCCACTTGAGAAAGACAACCAGATTTACCGCCTCTTCCTTCGTGACTCCTAAATGGGGCATCTTGCGGAAAGAGTCTTTGTAAACCAGTTCCGGATTCATGACGATAGAGATGATGTTATTTTCGCCCAGCCGGTAGTAGGCCTTTGTCATGTCCGGCGCGTAATAGCCGCCGAACCCGAGAATGGTGTGGCAGTCATTGCAGTTGTACTTGTGCCAGACTTTTTTCCCTGCCACCACCTGATCGTTTATCTGATCGGTCTTTGCGAATTTTGGTTCCTGTTGGTGGAAATCGTAGGTCAGCCACAGAAAGATGATGGCCGACGACAATGTGCCCAACCAAAAAATGGTCTTTGCCGTTTTACCTGTCATTGTCCTTTCCTCCTTTCAAAACGTTTCCCCCGAAAAAGGGGCTACTTGCGGAGAGTAAATCAATAGGTTCATTAGCGCAATCCAATTCCACGGTCGATCGCGTTGATAACCGCCTTCCCGCGCCCCTCTCGTTATTCCCTCGCATGACTGTAGCTTGCCGGGTTAATGTTGATGGTTTACTGATTTTTTGTAGAGAGCATCAATGAAAAATCCTTGTTGCGTTGCAACACAAAAGGTTATGAAAAGAATCTCCCCTCTTTTCTTTTACTGCAATTGAAACGTGGTTACACAGGTCTTGCTGTCAGGGAACGTTTCAATCACGCCTTTGGCTATGAGATCCCCTCCCCGAACGCTCACCATGATCCTGCGGTTTCTCGGAAGCCAGATTTCAAAAAAACCATTTTGCAGGGTAGTAATTGTTTCATCGACCAGGACATTTTTATTATCCTGGTCAACGGCCTTTACAGAAAACGTTTGCTGGACCAACTCCCCCTGACAGGAGGAAAAATTATGCGTAATGCACGCATGCGTCCCTTTTATGTAGGGCGCAAAAGCGACTACCATTTTCTCTTCTGAAAGCGGGATCTTTTTGACCTTTCCACCGGGAAATTGGAATACCACCTCCCGGGAATTCACGGAGCTTTTGATCTCCTTATTGGACCACTTCCATTGGTTGGCAATGGCAATGGCCTGAATGGCATCGACGTTCTCCAACACAAATTCATCGGATTTCTCGTCGCTTTGGAGGGCATGCGCGGGAAACGCGGAGATGACCCCCAGAAGGAGAATAAACGATATTACGAGAGACTTCATATGCTTCCTCCTTTCCTTGCAATCATGCCTGAATCCTGCCGTCTTCGAGCCAGACGATCCCCCGGCGGGCAGGTCCTTTGGTTTAGCCGCAACACACCCAAAATTGTCGGTACCAATAGCTCCTTCATTTTATCCTCCTTCTGAAGGTTACATTGATAACTATTCGTAATTAAATATTTTAATTACTCACAAAGGCTTCCCCTGCCTGTATCGGATGGTCGCGGGGCGCGAAATTTTCTCCCGGAATAGATATGATCCGCTATTGAAGTGAGAACTTTTTCAGCACTTGCGGAACACGGAAGGAAAGACGGTTATGGTGAGGGTTGCCCAGCACCCTGGGTGTCGAGCGCGTACTGTTTGAGTTTGTTCTGAAGGGTGCGGCGGTTGATGCCGAGGATCTCCGCGGTCCGGGTCCGGTTGCCGCCCGTCTCGGCGAGCATCTTGACGATCAGCGCCCTCTCCATCTCGTCGAGGCTGATCCCCGAGGGGATTGTAAAGTCGTCCTTCTCCTGATCTTGTGACAGCATCCGGATCTGCGGGGGAATATCCTCTTTGCGTTCGCGCAGACGCGGCAGTGTAATGGGAACCACTTACCATATGCTTTCTCAACCCCTTCCGATTCGCAGAGGGGCAAAGGCATCTCTTGCAGCTTTTTTCTTACCCGCGAACGTCAACGATTCGCCGCCGATGGCCTCTCTCCGGACAACCCATACATCGAGCTCATCCTGGCTGTAGGCCGGGATGATTTCTCCGATAATCTTCTCCGTGGCGGGCTCAGACTCTCCCAGGACCAGGGCCGTCGGTCCCCGGAAATTTTCCGGCATGAAGACGACATCCGCCGGAGCGGCAAGAGCAAGGAGCTTCTCGTTTTCTTCCTGGGATCGTCCGAGGATGACCCGAAGGCGGGGGTTCAGGCGGAAATGGCGTCCGATGGTCAGAATCACGAGATCCCTGTGTGTGTAGCCGGGGACATGGGCAAAGAGATCCCGCAGGCGGCCTGCGATATCCGGATCGGTGAGGAGGCATCCTCCCGCCGGACAAGGGTAATCCCGGATGCCGAGATCCTCTGCAAGGGCGATCTGGTCCTTCCGCGACCGGCCCGAGATAGCCAGGAGACGGCCGCGGTCCACGATCCCCTCTTCTTCCGGAAGGGTCGGCGGAAAATGGTGCGCCGAGAGGGGGCGGAGAATGCGCCCCGCAAGGCCGCTCTCCTTCTCGATGATCTCAATGGCCTGCCGGTGCTGCGACATGGGACGCTGGCCCAGCACCTCGCCGGTGACCACGAAGGAGGCGCCGATTTCGGCCATCATCCCGGAGACTTTCCGCAGCATGTAGATCCGGCAGTCGATGCAGGGATTCATCCCCCGGCCGTATCCGTGGGGGGCCTTCTCGACGATCCGCATATAATCCATCCCCTTTACCACCACACGGATCGGCACACCGAATTCCGCGGCAACCCTGCGCGCCTGATGCCGGCAGCCGGTCTTCCGCGAGCTGCAGTTGCAGAAGGGGCTTGTAAAGTGGACCGCCGTGAGTTTGATCCCCTGCTCGACCATCATCTTCACGGCCAGCGTGCTGTCAAGCCCCCCCGAAAGCAGGACCACCGCAGCTCGTTTCATCCCCTCGTCTCCCTTCTGCCCCACACTCACCCCCGTTTTATCCGGCAATGGAAAGGACCACCCAGGCCAGGACGAGTCTGACGATCAATTTCTTATGTACACCCATATCGATAACTCACATGGAAACCCAGGGTCTTTGAGAAATAGAACTTACCGGATGTTCTCCGGTGAGCATGAATGATGTGATTATATATCGATATCCATGTGTCATGCAATCCCATTCGCCGGCGTTCGCGTCAATAGACGCCATCCCGGCCATCCCTCTTCATCACCGCATCCGATTGAAGATTGCCGGGTTAAGGCTCTCGCTTTTCCTTTTCCGTTTCCTCTTTATACCCGCCGCCCGTGTCGGTCCCGACGGCATCATCACCTCCGCGCATCACCTGCGGCTCTCCGCCCCTGTCCTGCCCGCCGCCTTGATCCGTCTGTACGGTCCTTTGAAGGCGTTCCGAGCGGATCTCGACGGTCGATCCTCCGACTACAAACATGCCGACAAACATGGCGACGCAAATCACCAGCCCGATTCCCAACAACATGATCATCACCTCCATAATAAAGACAGTAGCGCTTTGAAAAAACGATGAAAATTGGCTTCATGCGGCGTGATTGAACATCGCCTTCATATCGGCAGGTTGTCAGCAGATTTCTTCCCTTTGAACATATTCGCCAGCAACGGGTCGATGAAACTTTGCCCTCCCACGATCATCCCCTCTTCGTCCAGGAGAATCAAGGCAGGCACGCCCCGGATGCCATACCTCTCCGAGACCGCTCCATTTCCCCCAAAATTTGAATGGACAAAGCCCGAGGCAAGTCGCGGGCTGGGATCAAAAATCCTTCTTCAAAATCATCCCTGAATCCTGCC
>Ga0154454_1073_pt7 | contig 15979 bp, 17 predicted proteins | sample RifGroC2_FD_105647 | JGI IMG/M metagenome (GOLD analysis project Ga0154454, IMG submission 105647) | Syntrophobacterales bacterium GWC2_56_13 | reverse complement strand
TCCCGCACACCCTTCGAGCGCGCGGAGGAGGGAGAGATCCCGGATCCATTTCCGCCCGATCCGGTCGGAGATCAGGGCGGCGAGGCCCGGATTGGACAGGAGGAGAAAGCGCCGGGGTGTCACGCCGTTCGTCACGTTCAGGAATTTCTCCGGCATGATCCGGTTGAAATCGGCCAAGAGCGACTTTCGGAGGAGCTCGGTGTGGAGGCGGGCGACGCCGTTGATTTTCCGGCTGCCGACGCAGGCGAGGTTCGCCATGCGGACATACCGCTCGCCGTTCTCATCAATGAGTGAAAGCCGCCGGACGAGCCCCTCGTCGCCCGGATGGTCGCGGCGGACCCGGTCGAGGAAGCGCCGGTTGATCTCCAGGATGATCTCCAAATGGCGCGGCAGAAGGCGCTCAAAGAGAGGAAGGGGCCAGGACTCAAGGGCTTCCGGAAGCAGGGTGTGGTTGGTGTAGCCGAAGGTTTTTTCAGCAATCCCCCAGGCCTCCTCCCACCCCATCCCGTAGAGATCGACCAGCAGGCGCATCAGCTCGGCGATGGCGATCGCGGGATGGGTGTCGTTGAGCTGGATAGCGTATTTTTGGTGAAAGCGCTCCAGGGTCTCTGCCCGCTGGAAGTAGATGCGGATCATGTCCTGCAGGGCGCAGGAGACGAAGAAGAACTGCTGCATCAGCCGGAGCTCCCGGCCGGCGAGCGGCTCGTCGTTGGGGGAGAGTACCTTGGTCAGGTTCTCCGAGCCGATCTTCTCATGCACGGCGCCGTAGTAGTCGCCGCGGTTGAACGAACAGAGGTCGAAGGAGGTCGTCGCCTCCGCCTTAAACAGGCGGAGCATCATCACCGACCGCGATGCGAATCCGGTGATCATCGTGTCGTAGGCGACGCCCCGGACCAGTCGGTCGGGAAGCCACCGGACCCGGTATCGTCCGGATTCGTCGACTCCCGCCTCGGTATGGCCGCCGAAGGGGATGTCGTAGGCGATCTCCGGCCGCGCCACCTCCCAGGGATTCCCCTTGCGGAGCCACTGGTCGGCCTGCTCCTCCTGCCAGCCGTCCCGGATCACCTGCGTGAAGATGCCGAATTCATAGCGGATCCCGTAGCCGATCGTCGGGATGTCCCGCGTCGCGAGCGAATCGAGGTAGCAGGCGGCCAGCCTTCCGAGGCCGCCGTTCCCAAGGCCCGGTTCCTCCTCCTGGTCGATCATCTCCCGGAAGTCGAGGCCCATCTCCTCCACCGCCTGCCGGAAGGGCTCATACAGGCCCATGTTGAGCAAATGGTTCTCCAGGTGCGGTCCGAGGAGAAACTCCGCGGAGAGGTAGCAGACCGTCCGGCTCGCCTGTTCATAGTAGGTGTACGCCGTTTTGGCCCATTGCGCGAGCAGGCGGTCCCGCACCGTATAGGCGACGGCAAGGTAGTAGTCGTTGCGGGTCGCCACGGGGGCGAAGCGGCCCTGGATACAGGTGAGGTTGTCGAGGATGGCCTGCTTGATCTCGTCTACGCTTCCGCCGGTCCTGATGCAGGGGGCTGCCGCTGTTTTCATGGGTTTCCCCGCCGATCTTGTGGTTTTCACAGATTTAGTCATCGTTTTTCCCTCCAGCCCTGTCAGGTACCCGCTTAGAGAAGCCGGATCGAAAAGGCAATCATGAACTGGGCCGTATAATACAAAGGCAGACCAACAAGGCGGTTGACGTATTGCCGGATCACGAATCGCTGGCGGGCCACGAAGATGTCCGAGAGATAGAACAGGATGGCCCCTAAAAAGACGAGCGCCCGGCCCGAAAAGCCTGCCGTCTCATCCCCCATCAGCGAGGCAGCTCCGGTCACCATAACGGTGATGACGGCCATATACGCTATAACCGGGATGAGCATCCTGCCCAGATGGGGTCGGAGCCAAGTGAAAACGGCCCCGCTCACCGCGATGGCGAGGGTTCCGACGATCCAGGTCAGTTCGCCAGGGGACGAGACCAGGAAAAAGGCGGCGGCATAGAGGATGTGCCCGGTAAGGAACGAAAACAGCCCGGCCAGGAAAAGGCCCTTCGCTGTGAAGATGAGGAAAACGTCGCCCGCCAGACAGAATAACAACCCGGCCAGCACCGGGCTGAAATATTTCGGGTCCGAATGCGGCCCAACGAGGGCGGTCAGAATGAAGAGCGCCGAAAGGAGGGGCTTGGTCAGAATAATCCCCCACGTGGATTCCCTTTTCTCGAAAAAAAGGAGCCCTAAAAGCAGGGACGCGGCCGCACTCAGGATCACTATATTGATCATCCAGGCCTCCATCGGGGAAAGGATAACCTAAATTCATACTGCAAATTCGTGTGTAGACGCAGTATAGGGAAAACAATCCGGTAAATCAATGACGGCGCTAACAATTTTATAATAAAAAAGCGTAAAAGAATACTATAGTCTGTAGATTTATAGTCTTCATTTCACCATTATGAATCCATGAGAGTACCTAAATCACAAGACAGAGAAGTGATTTCCTTGGAGAAGGCTTTTGGCAGTGTATTGCGCTGCCTTCGGCAGGATCGCGGACTATCACAGGAGGCTCTCGGGTTTGAAAGCGGCTATCACCGCACCTACATCAGCCTCCTCGAACGGGGACAGAAGAGCCCTTCGTTGCAAACGATCTTCAACTTATCGAAAGCGCTAAAGATCGCTCCAGCGGATCTGATTAAACAGGTCGAATTCCGGACCCATTCCCTCCTCTAACATGATGGTGACGATTAGATCATGAAGATTGTGCAGATCCAACGACTCATCGACGCAGGAACCTTTTCGCAAACCACCGACTGGCGAAAAATCGAGGAGCACATTTCTCAGGCGATACGGTCCATCGAATGGCCCCCGGATTCAGGGTCATTTACCCTTCGTAAAGAATCGGGTAAGAAGCGCGGCCAGGGAAGCGGAGTAAAACCAATAAAGCAGGCATGCATGCAAAAGTTGCAATCCTTCGGGTGGCAATTGGAAACGCCGGTCGATATTACAACCGTCAGACGTCCGGGACCGATGGATGCCACTTACCAGGTCAAAGACCGCCTTTTCTGTGTGGAGTGGGAGACGGGCAACATCTCTTCAAGCCATCGGTCGGTCAACAAAATGGCCTTGGGAATCATGAAGAAGACCCTGATCGGCGGCGCCCTGATTCTGCCGACCCGTGAGATGTATCAGTACCTCACCGATCGCATCGGCAATTTCCGGGAATTGTCGCCCTATTTTCCGCTGTGGAAATCCTTGAATATCGAGGAGGGCCTGCTTCTCGTCATTGCCATTGAACATGACGCGGTCAGCGACAAAGCACCGAGAATCCCAAAAGGAACTGATGGCCGCGCCCTTCAGTGAGAGGTTTTCTGAAGGATCAGGATATACTCCCGACGCATGGTGTTGGAGATGCCGATGATGGGACGGCTCATAATCTTGACTGGTTTGAAACCGCAGCCCGCTCCCATATCGATCAAAATCTCATGCAGCCCTTGCACCGCCTCCGGGGAAACGCCGAACACCTTCCCCAGTTGGTTGTTGTTGGTTCCGACAATGATCGTACAAAAACAATCGGGACGCAACACGCGGGCGCATTCCGTGAGAACCCTCCCCATATCCTCCCGGTAGAGCTGATACTTTTCGGATAATTCTCGACCGCGAAGACCGATCATCCTATCGCGAAGGGTATCGCTATCTATACCCATGAAATTCAAGTGAAAAGAATCATTGGCCAAATAGTCGACGGCAAAACTGTAGGGCGGAGAAAAGATGATGCCGTCAGTGCTGTTGTCATCCAGCGTCAACAATCTCGCATCCCCCTCCAAAACCTTCGCCGGTGCCAGCTCCGTCTCCAGGCCGGCCAGGACCTGCTGGATCTTTTCAGCCACGAACAGGTAACGTTCCAGAATCGCCCTGAATTGCGCAAGCGGTAATTTTCGAGCGCTTCTCTCCGCATAGCCGGCGCTGTCCAGGTAGGCCAGCAAGAGAAAATGATACGTATTGAGAGTATCCCGATCCTTTTCCGTCAGCGTTTGATGATCCTTCTTTGTCAGATATTCCGCCGTTTCCTCCATGACACTCATGGCGTCCTTGGTATTATTACTTTTGGAAGGTTTGCTTCCCGGCTTTGGCCGGCCAACCCTTTTCTGAAAATAGGTAAAAACCTCTTCATAATTCGCCAGCGCTCCCCGTGCCCGCGCCAGCGACATGGTGAGGGCATCGAGCTTCGTTTGCGTCATGAAGCGGCAGAACGGACTGGCGTCGATGCCGATGGCTTTGATGCCCATCAGGCATGCTTCCACCAGAACGGTTCCTGAACCCATCATGGGATCAAGGACGATATCGCCGGGTTTGAGGCCCATAACGTTTATCAAACCCTTAATCATCTGCGGATGAAATTTGCCACGGTAGGGGAAAAGGCCATGCGTGGCGTATCCGGTGCGGAAAACATTCTTTTCAAAAAAGGATTTCAGACGAGAGGAGGAATGATCGGGAAGTTTTAACGACTCACCGGTACACATGAGAAAATGATGGGTGTATTCGCTCCCTAATCGAGAAAAATACCCAGCATTTTTAATAATTTCCTCATCGGGAAGGATGAGATTTTCATAAAAGGCAAGTTCCAGCTCATAGATATCATTCAGATTCGGGATCAGGTGGCGATTAGCAGGAAACAACTCCTGGGAAAGATCCCGACTGAATGCACTAACGACCTTTTCGGTATTCACCCTTGCGCCCCTTCATTCTTCTACAAAATCATCCGACTTATGCGGCCTGAGATTCTCGGTCTGGAGACGTTCAATAATAACTTCGCAACTTTCCAGATCCATCCCGATCCAGTGACGGCCCAGTCGCTCACAAACATCATATGTCGTCCCACTCCCGCCAAAAGGATCAAGGACCACATCGCATTGATGTGTGGACATCTGGATGACGCGTTCCAGAATTTTTGTAGACAATTGGTTTAAAGTTCTTTTCTGGCTTTTGAACTTCCAGTGACGCACGGGGGTGATGTCATTCCACACATCCGTCAATGTGACCCCGTTCGGGTTCATTGCCCCTCTATGGCCCCCATAATCCTTGATCTCCCGGCTGCAGTGACGGCATGTCTCGATGGGGGTGCGGATTCTCCGGAAAGTGTTCGCTTTTCCCTTGGTAAAATAGACAAGACCGTAGTGAGATGGATAAAGCCTACCTGGAATCGGTAGCGACAGTTTGATATTGACCGCAATCCAGTGACGAAAAGTCATGCCGGATTCCGCCAGATAACTACCCAGATGGATATTCCATTTCGGAAGATTGTAGACATACAGAGCCCCACCCGGTTTCAAGATTCGGACGCAGTGATCCAACCATTTTCTGCACCAGGAAAGATAGTCGTCATCCGAGCGACGATCATCGACTTGGCTTCCATATTCTTTTGCCAGATTGAACGGAGGGTCGGCAAAGACGGTATCGATAGAACCATCATTAATTAAAGGCAGGATATCCAGGCAATCACCTTCATATAAGGCACCGAACCGACTGGAGAAAGCCAGGTGTTTTTCCATCCCTGGGTTCACAACATCAGTCGGTGTCCAGAATTCAATCCTTTCTGGTAACGGTAAGGACATAACGAGTCAATCACCTTCAAATGGATTTTTTCACTTAAAATAATCTGTTTTAAATATAGGCTAAAACTTCCGTCTCAGCAAGGAAGAATATATCAAACTATACGGATCATCTGCATTGCCGGCGCGCTTTGCATTTTCCTGCGAAAGATGTATGATCCCCGAAAAAGCATGCAGAAACGCTCCCGTGCGGGAAGAGAAGGGGTGGATGAGATGACGAGAGACGAAGCGGAAGGCCTGCTCAAAAATTACGTGAAAAACGAACGGATGCTCGACCACAGCTATGCGGCGGAGGCGATTCTCCGGGCGTTTGCGCGGAGACTCGGGCGGGACGAGGAGAAATGGGGGCTCGCCGGGCTCCTCCACGATATCGACATCGAAGCGGTCGGCGGCGACCTGACCCGCCACGGCATCGAGGCGGAGAAGATCCTCGCAGAGGCGGGGATCGACCCCGAGATCATCGACGCCGTGAAGATGCACAACGAGGCGGTCTGCGGGGTCCAACGCAGTACGGAGTTCCAGCACGCGCTCGCCGCCGGCGAGACGATCACCGGCCTCATCGTAGCCACGGCCCTGGTCTATCCGGACAGGAAGATCGCGAGCGTCAAGGTGAAGTCGATCACGAAGCGGATGAAGGAGAAGGCCTTCGCGGCCTCGGTGAACCGCGACACGATCCGGGAATGCGAGAAGATCGGACTTCCCCTGGAGGAATTCGTGGAGATCTCCCTCGGGGCGATGCAGGGAATCGCCGGGCGCATCGGGCTTTAATAGGGTATTCGAGCTATTGAAACAGGGCTGTTAAACATGCCCGGATGCTCACCATGACAGGCAAATAGCCTGCCCTGAGCTTGTCCGAAAGGAAGGATGAGGGAAGAAGATCTCAAATAATGCGACACATCGTTGTCATTCCAGGATTGACTGGTCATCTCAGAACTCATAGGGTCCACGCCAAAGGTGTTAAGCATTTTTTACAGTTTCTAAAAGGATACATGTCTTTCACCGATCAGCAGGAAATTATTCTTTGGAGGAAGCATAAGAGCTTGGCTTCGGGTATCAATATGAGAGCCTCCTTCGCGAAAAATGGCCGGACAATAAAAATGTTTAAAGCGCAAAGAGGCAGAAACATGGTATAATACATTGAAAGTAATCAATTATACAGGGAAGACATGAATGTCTCCCAGGATTCAGGAGTTGCCATGAGGAGGTTATATGAAGAAGATTGAATGGGCGAATTTTATTTGCTCGGACCCGCAAATTCTCTTGGGAAAACCCGTTGTCAAAGGCACACGCTTGTCCGTTGAGTTTATTCTCGGACTCTATGCCGAAGGATGGACGGAAGAGCAGATTCTCGAGAATTATCCGTCTCTAACGAAAGAAATCCTGCTCGCAGTTTTTGCCTATACTCGTGAATGCATGAGCGAAGAATTCCTTTACCCTCTTTCGGTAGAGGCTACGTAATGGAATTTCTGGCTGATGAGAATTTTCCTCTTCTGAGCATTCGGCTTTTGAGAGAAGCAAACCACCATGTAGTCAGTATAATTCAGGAAGCGCCGGGCAGCAAAGATGAGGACATATTGAAGAGATCCCATGTCGAAGACCTTATCATTCTGACATTCGACCGGGATTATGGCGAATTGATTTACCGGCATCGAGCTTCGCTTCCGGCGGGCGTTGTCTATTTCCGTTTTGCACCGGCGACGCCGTCCGAACCGGGCGAGATCCTGTTGAATATCCTTGCACAGGAAATTCCATCGCTCAGTGGCAGGTTCACCATCATTGAAAGGGGAAGAATACGACAAAGAGCGCTTTATATCTTAAACAGAAGGGAATAGATGATTACACCGGCTCCGGATTGAAACAGGGGCAAGGCTCATGCAGAAGATCAACGGTCTGATCCACTATTCCGCCTCCGACGTCGTCAATTTTCTGGATTGCGAGTCTCTGACGACGCTGGATCGGATCAATCTGGAAACTCCTCTTCCCCAGGCGGAGGATGACGAGGAAGCGCTCCTCTACCAGCGCAAAGGGCTGGCTCACGAAGAAGCCTACGTCACACAGCTCAGGAAAAACGGTACCCGTTTCGCAGACATCTCGGAACACCGGGACAACCTGGAGGCGGCGGTCGGGGAGACGCTTGCGGCGATGCACGCCGGGGTCGATATCGTCTACCAGGCGGCCCTCGAGGACGGCCGATTCATCGGCCACGCCGATTTCCTGAGACGGGTTCCTCGGCCCTCCGCCCTGGGTGATTTCAGCTACGAGGTCGTCGACACCAAACTTTCCCGCAGCACCAAGGCCCGCTACCTCATCCAGCTCTGTTTCTACTCCGAACTCGTCGCCGCGATCCAGGGGCGCGATCCGCTGAGGATGCACGTCGTCCTGGGCGACCGTCGCGAGGAGAGCTTCCGCTACGCCGACTACGCCCGGTATTACAGCTCGCTCAAACGGCGATTTCTCGCCGGGGTTGAGGGCGGGGGCGAGGAAACCTATCCCGAGCCCTGCGAGCGCTGCGACATCTGCCGATGGCGGAACCTCTGCGAGGAGCGCCGCCTGAAGGACGATCACCTCTGCCAGGTGGCCGGCATCACCAAGGTGCAGATCCGAAAACTGGCGGCGCAAGGCGTGACCACCCTGGAAGCGCTGGCAAAATGGCCGGAAACGGACCGCATTCCCAAAATGGCCCCGGAAACGCTCGCGAAAATCCGGCATCAGGCACGGCTTCAGCTCACAAAGCGGCAAACCGGAAAAGACATCGTCGAGCTCCTGCCCCACGATCCCGCCGGCAAACGGGGGTTTTTCCGGTTGCCGAAGCCCGATGCCGGGGACCTCTTTTTTGACATGGAGGGGGATCCCCTGGAGGAGGGGAGTCTGGAATACCTTTTCGGCATTCATTATTTTAACGGAGGCCAACCCCGTTTTCAAAGTTTCTGGGCCCACACGCGGGACGAAGAACGGCAGGCCTTCAAGAAGTTCATGGATTTCGTCGCCGGACGCCTGACAAGATATCCCCATGCCCACATCTACCATTACGCCCACTATGAGGAGACGGCCCTCAAAAGGCTCATGTCCCTCCACGGAACGCAGGAAAGCCAGGTGGACAATCTCCTGCGCTTCGGGAAGCTCATCGACCTCTACAAGGTCGTCCGGGAGGCCTTGCGCGTCTCTGAACCCAGTTATTCCATCAAGAATATCGAGCGATTCTACATGCCGCCCCGGACAGGCCCAGTTACAGACGCCGGGGCGAGCATCGTCTCCTACGAACGATGGAAAGAGACGGGCAACCAAAATCTGTTGACGGAAATCGAAACATACAACCGGGACGATCTCCAATCGACCTTCGAGCTTCGCCGGTGGCTTCTGACGCTGCGGCCGGATCTTCTCCCCTGGGCCGGCGCTCCGGATAAAGGGGCGACGACGCCCCCAAAGGAGATCGGCCTGCTCAATCCCGATGAAGAGCGTCTGGTCCGTTACCGGGAGCTGCTGTTCGATCCTCTGCCGAAAAACAGGGATGAATGGAAGCCGGAGGATCGTCTGCGCGAATTGACCTTTCAACTGCTCGATTTTCACCGGCGGGCGGCAAAGCCCGCTTGGTGGGGGCTGTTTTCCCGAAGGGAGATGTCGGCGGAGGAACTGACTGAAGACGCGGAGGCCATCGGCGGGATGAAGCGACTTCCGGAGGGGACAACCCGGGATCGTCGCGGCACGCTCTCCTGTCTTTACGCCTACCCAGAGCAAGAGACAAAGCTCAAGACAGGGGACGCCTGCGTCCGCACGGACACGATCGAGAAGATCGGCGCTGTGACAATCGACGAGGAGGAACGCCGGGTCGCCCTTTCCTGGCCGTCCCGGTATGGACCGCCTCCGGATGCCCTGAACATAGGGCCGGAAGGTCCTCTCCAAACGAAGCTGCTTCAGGAGGCGCTGTTTCGTTTCGCCGATGACCTCCTCCGGAAGGAGAAGCGGTACCGAGCGCTCCGGATGTTGCTCGGTCAGGAAGCGCCTCACATCACGGGTTGTCGGCCGGGAGCGGACATCATCGATGAATCACGAGACCCGTTTCCCCAAATCATCGAAGCGATTGCCAACATGGATCACAGCCATCTGTTCATCCAGGGACCGCCCGGCGCCGGCAAGACCTGGACCGGCGCCCATGTCATCAAGGAACTGCTGCACCGCGGCTTCAAGATCGGCGTCTCCTCCAACAGCCACAAGGCCATCAACAATCTCCTGCGTAACATCGAAGCGGCTGCACGCAAAAGAAAGATTCGGTTCCGTGGCGTGAAAAAATCAGTTGAGATGAATCAGGACAGTCTCTTGAACGGCGAAATGATCGCGGACGTCTTCCGCAACGACGAAATCTACGGAGAAGACTGGCAGCTTGTCGCCGGGACGGCCTGGCTCTTTTCGGCCGAACCGATGGACGAGACGCTCGATTACCTGTTCGTAGACGAAGCGGGGCAGGTCGCCATGGCAAACCTCGTCGCAATGGGAACCTGCGCCCGGAACATCGTCCTTCTCGGCGATCAGATGCAACTCGGCCAGCCGATTCAGGGCGTCCATCCGGGGCGCTCCGGGGAATCGACACTTGATTACCTACTCAATGGCCTGGCCACCATCCCTTCAGAGCGGGGCATCTTTCTGAAAACGACCTGGCGGATGCATGAGGATGTCTGCCGGTTCATATCGGATGCGGTTTACGACGGCCGTCTGGAAGCGGAGGCAGCCAACAACCGGCAGCGCCTGGTTCTGCGGCGCGACGTTCACCCGCTCCTCAAGCCGACGGGCATCCGTTACGTTCCTGTCGCCCATGAGGGCTGTTCGCAGAAGAGCGAAGAAGAAGCGGCGATCGTCCTCGATCTCTACCGGGATCTCCTGAAACAGCGCTTCATCGACAGAAACGGCGTCAGCCATGCCATGACCGCCGAAAACATCCTGATCGTTGCCCCCTACAACATGCAGGTCAACCTGCTTCACCGGATTCTGCCGCAGGGGGCACGAGTCGGAACAGTGGACAAGTTTCAGGGGCAGGAGGCCGAGGCAGTCATCATCTCGATGGCCACCTCCAGCGGGGAAGACCTGCCTCGGCACATCGAGTTTCTATACAGCAAAAACCGGCTGAACGTCGCCATATCGAGGGCCAGATGCCTGGCGATCCTCGTGGCCAATCCCGCGCTGATGGCGATCCGCTGCACCACACCGGAACAGATGGCCCTCGTCAACACCCTGTGCTGGGTGAGGGAATATGGCGGAAGATCGCCGGCGTCAAGGTGAAGTCGATCACGAAGCGGATGAAGGAGAAGGCCTTCGCGGCCTCGGTAAACCGGGACACGATCCGGGAATGCGAAAAGATCGGACTTCCTCTGGAGGTTTTCGTGGAGATCTCCCTCGGGGCGATGCGGGGAATCGCCGATCGCCTTGGGTTATGAGGGCGCCGGATCAGGACTGTTCAAAAATGGCCGGATGCAAGGCCTCCGAAATCCTGAGGAGCGAGACGTACCTTGGTGTACGTCGCAGCGACGAAGGATGAGGGAACGCAGCAGACGGGCGTTTTTCAACAGTCCTGTCAGCGGATACGTCTTTTAAGCTCCTGGATGAGAGTCGTGCAGATCTGGCTCGCGTCGGCGACGATCGCGCAGCTGATGCTGTCCATCTCCGCGCCGCCGTACGCCTTCGGCGCCTGGAGCCGGTTGTGGCATTACTAAAATTTCATGATCAGCGGATAAACCTGCTTCGTGTCCGTCGTCCTGATGCTGAACCGGAGCTCTTTCGCCTTTTTGGCCTCTCCGGGGAAGAAGATGAAGCCGTGGGCCACCTCGTGCGGGACGATGGCCCGCTTTTCGAGGGTGCGATTCTGGAGATCTTCCCGGATCTGTTGTCGCACATCCGGATCGCCCAGCCCCTTGGCCCCGCCGAGGGTAATCCCGGCGGCGGCCCCGATAGCCGCCCCTTTTCCGGCGGCCGCCGCCACATTCTGGCCGGTCACGATCCCGATCGCCGCACCGATCACCGCTCCGGCGGCGCCGGCCAGGAGTCCGCCCTTGGCAGCCTCGGGCGCCACCTTCCCGAGTTCGGTCTTCCCCGACAGCCTGTCATAGGCCAGCCCCTGATCGAGAATCGGCCAGAGGTTGTTCTCCTCATCAACGAGGAGAGTCTTATCCGTCAGGATCTCCAGCGGATGGTTGCCCGTGTTGTCGAAGATCACCTGGACGGGGAGGATGCCCGCCCCGCGGATGTCGAAGCCGAAGGCGGCTGACGCCTCCTCGCCGTCATCATAAGCCCGAGCGGCGATTGTCGCGTCCGCCACGGCAGTGGCGTTCGGATAGGCCCCGGGCATCTTGAAGGGCACCACCTTGCGCTCATAGCTCGCGCAGGCCGCAAGCCCCACTACCGACAGTACCGCCGCCAAAATCACCATTAACGATTTTCTCATCACCCATCTCCTTTTACTATGAAACAGCAGCGAGCCGTTTCCAGATCTTCAACCGTCGTGCCAACCCATGTCTCCCCATAACGGGAAAGGGTTGAGGCATGAATACTAAATCGCCTGCCGGATGTCAATACGAATGGCAGTTGCGAAAGAGGACCTTTTACTGCCGGCGGCCCGAACCGGGAGCACAACCTCCGCAAACAAATATCCCCCCTGCCGGGAAGCCCGGTCCCGTGGTCTGGACTTATTCACCATGGCCGGAATAGTTCCATATTTCCCTTGAGCTTGCCGCATCGATTTGCTACCCTCCCACAAAAAGAAGTTGAAAAGGAGAAACACTATGTCATCCGAGAGCAAGGAAACAAGGCTGAAACAGAGAGCCGAATGGGAAATAAAGTTGCAGCGGCGGCTGGCACTTTTTACCGGAAAGGGGGTGGACGAAAAAAAGATCGCGCGGGATGTGCTTGTCAAGGAATTGCAGGCGAAGATCAAGGAATCTCAGCGCCGTCTGAGGGCGATCGCCGCTGTCGAGAAGCGGACAGGGGAGCTCGCCGCGGCTAAGGCGGAACGCCTCGCAAAGCCGAAGGAAGATGCCCTCAGGGCGAAGAAGGGCGCTCCCGAACCGCCGCCCGCGGCCAAGCCCAAGAAGAAAAAAACGAAGGAAGAGGGCGCTCAGAAGGCGTAGTCTTTACAAGGCCCTCCGGGATGCCATACCGCCTCCCGATGAGCAGGAGGATGACGTCAACCCCGTCATCCTCCGTCATCCCAGCCGGAAACGGAGGGCGTCACCATGCCGTGCAGATGGCAGGTGTCGTTCAGAAGGATGAGGCGGGGCCGTTGCGCCGGTTGGCACTCCAGTGCGGAAAGCGAGCAGTTTACCACTGAGAACCGGCTCCGGAAAGACGGATCCAGCCCCAGGGCGTGACAGAGGATCGCCCGGAGCGGCCCTCGGTGGGCGGAAATGAGGGTCGTTTCCCTTCCCTGTGCCGCCGCATCGAATACGCGGGCCGCCCGTCTCGACAGAGAGGCAAAATCCTCGCCGCCGATGGGGCTGCCGATCTTCCCACCCCTGATCCAGGCGTTCCACTCCTCCGTAAACCGATGGGCGACCTCCTCGCGGGTCAACCCTTCCCAATGGCCGTAGTGGCATTCGCGGAGATCAGGCGTCTCCGTAATGAGGACCCTTTTCTGCTGTTTTGCCGCGATGATCCCGGTTGTCTCGCGGGCCCGCCCCAGGTCGCTCGTATAGATCGCCTCCAGGTAAATTTCGGCCAGCCTTTCCGCCAGGACCTCCGCCTGCAGCCTTCCCCGCTCATTCAGAGGGATATCGGTCCGGCCCTGAATCCTCTTATCCTGATTCCACTCCGTTTCGCCGTGACGAATAAGATAAACAATGGAAATGGTTCACCTCCGCTTCGGGTAAGCGCCGGAGTCGACCGAGCCCCCGCTCATACAAAATGATGGCAGAAGATAGTCGGAGACGGTCTTTCTGTCAAGAGACAGGTAAACAGTCCGGGGTAACCATTGACCTGACGACGTTTCGTGGTTATACTATAGTTGAAAGAGGCCGGCAGCGGAGAACTTCCGGAACTTTTACTAAAAGCAGGCTCTAAAGCGATGACCAGAGAGCGGATACCGGTGACCCCCGGCATTCTCGCCATGAAACGACATGGGGTGGTCTTCACCCTGCGCCCCTACCGTTACGAGGAACACGGAGGCGCCCGGGTCTCGGCCCGAGAACTGGGGGTGGATGAACACCTCGTGATCAAGACCCTTGTCATGGAGGACGACCGGGGCATTCCGCTGATCATCCTCATGAATGGGGACCGGCAGGTTTCCACAAAAGCCCTGGCCCGGCGCCTCGGGGTCAAGGCCGTCAGCCCCAGCGATCCCCGTGTTGCGGAAAGAAATACCGGTTACCGGGTGGGGGGCACATCGCCTTTCGGGACGAAAAAGCCCCTCCGGATCTTCATGGAGGAAAGCATCGCCGAACTTCCCCGGATCCTGATCAACGCCGGCAGCCGGGGGTTGCTGGCCGAGATGTCGCCGGCGGAGTTGATCCGTATCCTGAAACCCGTCGCCGTGAAGGTGGCCATATGAAAAATGAACAGATGGTGCTCCGCTGCCTCCACTGCGGTACGAAAAATCGCATCCCCAAGGAAAGGCTCCACGACCGGCCGCTCTGCGGCAAATGCGGCGTCACCCTGGACGAGATGATTATCCGCTGCCTCCACTGCGGTACGAAGAACCGCATGCCCGAGAACCGTCTAAGCGAAAAGCCGCTCTGCGGCAAGTGCGGCGCAGTCCTGGTCGTCACCAGCGATCAGGGACGTCCCATAGAGGTGACCGATGGCACCTTCTCCCGGGAGGTGCTCTCCTCTCCAGGATCGGTCCTCGTCGACTGCTGGGCGCCCTGGTGCGGTCCCTGCCGCATGGTAGCGCCGATCCTCGACGAACTGGCCTCCAAGTACGCGGGCGGCGTCCGCATTGCCAAGCTCAATGTGGATGAAAACCCCATGACGGCCTCGCGTTACAACGTCCGCAACATCCCGACTATGCTTCTGTTCAAGGATGGAAAACTGGTCAACAGCCTGGTGGGCGCCCTGCCGAAAGAGACCATCGAAAAGCACATCATCACCATCATGAAGACCAACTGACAGGGAGATCTGCATGCAGAACTTCACAAGCGGCGTCTCGATACCCGAAGGAAAGCGGAATGACCATGTCTGAAGCAGGCGAACTCAGCCGTAAACTGGTCTACCACTGTCGCATCTTCAACGTCTTTGAAGGCGACGTCCGTCTGCCCAACGGACGGGTCTTTAACCAGACCTGGATCGACCACCGACCCTGTGTTGCCGTCGTTCCGGTGAGCCCCGAGGGGAAGCTGGTTCTGATCCGCCAGTACCGATATGCGGCGGGCGGGATGCTCCTGGAAATTCCGGCAGGAAACATGGACCGGCAAGGGGAATCCGTCGAGGTCTGCGTTCAGCGGGAAATGGCCGAGGAGGCCGGCTTTCAGGCCGGGCGGCTGATCAAACTGTTCGAGGGGTATCTGGTCCCGGGTTACTGCAACGAATATATGCATTTTTTCCTCGCCCTCGATCTCCATCCGGCGACGCTGCCGGCGGACCCGGACGAGTACATCCGGGTGGTCACGGCCTCCTTTGACGACGCTCGGGAGATGATCCGGGACGGGAGGATCATCGATGCGAAGACCGCCCTGGGGATACATCTGGCTGCCCAGCGCCTGGAAGAAGAGAAGGAGCGGAAGAGCTGAACGGGCCGGATCAGCGGAGCATCCGTTCGCGCTTTTCGAGCTCGACCTCGAGGTCCTTCAGTCGATTGAGGTCTTTCCTGAGCTGCTCGTTCTCTTGGGAAAGGCTCGCATTCTCCGCCTGGAGCTTGTCCGCCAGTTCGCGGACCGTCTTCTTCAGCCGGTTGTTCTCCTGCAGCAGCCACTCCTTTTCCGTCAGGGTCTGATCGATCAGGGCACGGTCCTGGCGGCGGGCTTCCCACATAGCCTGCCCTTCGTCGATCAGGCGGACGAGGGTCTCTGCGGCAGGCCGCCACCGGCTCTGCGGATAGCGCTCCAGGAGGGAGACGAAGACCGAACGGGCCTCCGCCTGATTCGGACCGTCCGTCCGGGCGAGGACGGAAAGCCCCTGGGAGAAGATGTCCTGGTCCTCTAAAATGCGCGGCGCAGCGATGTCCGTTTTTTCGACCGTCGGCACGGACGCGGCGCACCCCGCCATGAGAAGCGCCATGAGAATCCGGAAGACCGCCGTCCGCAAACGTTTCATCCTCTGTGCACGTCCTTTTCCGTCACGTAATTGCTGCCGGGAAGGGTCTTCGCATACTCCTTGAGCTGCGCCGCCGCCTCGGCCATGTCGAGGGGGTTCCCGAAACGGGCCCCGTCATCGGTGACGATCGCGATCGTCACGGTGATCAGGGGAAATTTCTGC
>Ga0154454_1061_pt4 | contig 16222 bp, 19 predicted proteins | sample RifGroC2_FD_105647 | JGI IMG/M metagenome (GOLD analysis project Ga0154454, IMG submission 105647) | Syntrophobacterales bacterium GWC2_56_13 | reverse complement strand
CTCCGCGAAAATCGGTGTTCAAGTACGAAAAATACGATACCATCTGGCGATTATCTTGTTTTATCAAAATACAAAGAGAAGGTTGGTGACTACGAAGGAGCAATTAATTATCTTCAGAAATATACGAAAAGTAGCTCTGATAAAGAATTTAATGAACAGAGCCAATTGCAAAACTCAAAATTCGTTGGCAGTTGACACTGCTCAAACTACCGCCATAACGTCGAACCTGGGGCAGAATTGATACATATGGTCAATATGACGCCAAAACCCTCAAAATATCCATTTTCTGGACACGGCTATGCCGTGCGGGTGACTTGGCTGCAACCACGCTTAACTTGTAAGCATTTTATATCATTTATCCTTACCTCATTCCAAGAGTCGGAAGAGCTGCGTTGCCGTTATCGCGATCAGCCCGAACATCAGATGCGTCATCACCTTGGCTGCCCCGCGCACTCGCACGAACCTTCCACCATAATTGTCCTTCAAATTCGAGTTGACCCGCTCGGCAGTAGTACGATTCCTGAAACGCACCGCTTGCGCAGGATCCATCTCTTTCTTTTCTCCTCGCCTGGGGTTGGTATCGATGATTGGGACATGCCCCAGTCCGGCGCTGTAGCTCCTGATCTGCGGCGCATCGTAGGCCGAGTCCATCAAGTCGTAAAGACTGATGATTCTCTCGGCGGTCATTTGCGCCAAGGGGATGGCTGCTTGAGAATCATGCAGCGAGGCCGAACTCAAAAGAGCGCTCACCGGAATATCCCCGTCGATCGAATCAATATGCAGCTTGTAGCCGGTCCAGCTTGTCTTGTATCCCTTGGCATTGAGCTTGGTACCCACGTCACACCGCGTTGGCAAATCGGCCACGTTCTCTGCCAGGCCACGGCCAAGCTGCAAATCCAGCCGCTTAGGTTCTTTTGCCGCGATGATCTCACCTTGGCGTGGACGGCCTCGCTTGCGTTTCGGCTTGTTTTGGGCCTCTTTAGGATCTTTGCGAAGTGGCTTCTCCCGAGCTTCGATCTGTGTTGCATCACGGCTGACATGGCCCGCAAGTTTTGGTCCGGCATGCTGCTTGACCATCGCCTCGTGAATCTTCTCCCCCAGACGACCGCGCGAAAATTCCTCAAACGCCCGGGAAAACGTGGATTCCGATGGAATCTCTCCCTTGCTCTCCCACCCGCACAACCGCCGCAAGTTCTTGCTATCATACAGGTAAGCAATCAATATTTTCGTAGTCGGAAAATTGTAAACCGCCTTGGCCACGAACGCCTCCAAAATGGCCAGCCGATCATCCCGCTTGCGCCCGACCCCTTGCCACCGGTACGGACTCATATGCTTCTGAACTTCTGCCAGTTCGATCACCCGTATAAACTCCTGCTGCTTTTCGGTCAGAGGATCCAGTTCGCTTTCCAGCCAAGGGAAAAGAGTGTGCTGTATGCTATGCCATATGTCGAAAAGTGGGCTCATTCCTTACCGCTAACCTCCTTTTTTATTGATCTGAACTTGAAAGGAAATATAGCTCACTCTCTTTATATTTTCAACTATTTATGTAATTTATTTTTGATTGTTGTCGCTCTCCGTTTGATATCGAAATCAGGGTCCGGGTCATACCCGTGGTTCATGTATCGGTGGCTGAAAATTCAACTTAATTTAGACTTTTGCAATTACCTCAACAGATAAAAAATATGATTTCGGATTTAAGAAAAAAACAACTTTCAAACAACAGCGCTATTGAAGTAGATCAACAACCGAAAAAAGCACTGAATAAAAATCCAGTGAAGATTGATAAACACCCTGAAAAATAAAATCTAACAAGGCTAATACAGCCGACGCAAATAGCCGCTCGGCTGATTAGAGAAGTTAGGCCCCACACGTGCCGAAGGCGATGCGGGGAGTCAAATCGCGGTGAATCCTGCTTGACAATATGTAATCGATCGATTACACTTCTACAATGTTCTCGATTAAGCCTTTGCCCGAATTCACCGAATGGCTGGACGGCCTGTCCGATCTGGCGGTGCGCGGGGTGGTGGTGGCGCGCATTAAGCGTCTGGAGCGCGGCTTGATGGGGGACGTGGAACCGGTCGGCGGAGGCGTGTTGGAGCTTCGTATTCATGTGGGCGCAGGCTGGCGTGTGTATTTCGTGCAGCGTGGCGCGCAGGTGATCGTGTTGCTCGCGGGCGGATCCAAGCGTACCCAGAAAACCGACATCAAGCGCGCCAAGGCACTGGCTGCGCGGCTGGATTGACTGAAGGAGATGACCATGACCCAACGCATCAAGGTGGCAGACCTGCCCGAGTTCGACGCAGCGCCGTATCTCGACAGCAAGGCGGCGATTGCGGCCTATCTGACGGACATTCTGGAGGCGAATGATCCGGCCTTGCTGGCGGCCGCATTGGGCGACATCGCCCGGGCGCGCGGCATGAACGAGATCGCCAAGGCATCTGGTCTCACCCGCGAAGCCCTGTACAAAGCGCTCAGGCCCAATGCGAAACCTCGCTACGACACCATCGCAAAGGTTTGCGGGGCGCTAGGGGTGCGGCTGGTGGCGCAGGCGATTCATGGTTGAGCCTTCGCTTTCAAAGGCATAACACGGCGGTCAAGCGGACGGCGGAAAAGAACCGCCGCCGCTTACCAGCCCGTGTGTGCCGGGCATGGCACAGAACTAACGGGGTGCAAGTCCCCGAACCAGGTTATCGCGGAGCCGAAGGTTAGGAGAAGGGCAAGGGCGTCGTCGTAAGGCGGGGTCTGGAGGAAGCCCAATCCAAAAGTGCGGGGCGACGAACAGGAACCGGATATGAGGTGTGGTACGTTCGGGGCGAGCGGGCACGTGACTGCGAAGCCCTCCATCCGCAAATGGGGCGTGCTTTATAAATCCGGCGTTTACGCACGGAAAGTTCTGTGTTTTACCCCGGGAGATCTCCCATGTGCCAGCGATGGCTGAGGGAAGAGCAATCGACCCTGACCGCGTGGGAGAAGTCAGCAGAGGGCAAAGTAGGCGAAGGAAACGAGCCGGAATAGAAATCCGGATGGCCTCATATCGCCGAAGGCCCGAACGGAAGGAAAGGAGAAGTCGCTTCGTGCCGAGAAGTGGAATCGCATCCGTCAGGCAGCTTGAGTTGCCCCTGGGAAACCACGGGGATGAAGCCACATCTGGGACAGGAAGAGAGGACGCTCCGGTGGTACAAGACAATCTTCTGGAACGTGTATTGGAGGCGGACAACCTCCGGCGTGCGCTCCGGCAGGTTCGGCGCAACGGAGGCGCTCCCGGAATCGACGGGATGACCGTCGAAGAGCTTCCGGAGCATCTCAAGGAGCACTGGCCGCGACAGAAGGAATCCCTGCTGAATGGCGCCTACAGGCCCCAGCCGGTACGGAGGGTAACCATACCGAAGCCGGGGGGAGGGGAGCGGCAGCTTGGAGTTCCGACAGTCCTCGACCGGTTTGTCCAGCAAGCCCTTATGCAGGTACTACAGGAGGAATGGGACGATGGGTTCTCGCCGTCGAGCTACGGTTTTCGCCCCAACCGTTCGGCGCATCAAGCCATCGCCACGGCGCAGGAGCATACCCGGCAAGGATACTCCTTCGTGGTAGACATCGACCTGGAGAAGTTCTTCGATCGTGTCAACCACGACGTCCTCATGGCGAAGGTAGCCGTGCGGGTGCGGGACCGGCGGATAGTGAAACTCATCCGCCGGATTCTGACCGCGGGAGCCGTCACGCTTGCAGGGTTTGAACCCGCAACGGAGGGGACTCCGCAAGGCAGTCCCCTTTCACCGATTCTCTCCAATCTGCTTCTGGACGAGTTGGACAAGGAGCTGGAAAGACGGGGCCACCGTTTCGTCCGCTATGCCGACGACTGCAATATTTATGTCAGAAGCAAAACGGCGGGCGAACGGGTCATGGTGAGTGTAACCCGGTATCTGGAGAAGCGGCTGCGACTCAAGATCAACACCGCCAAAAGTGCGGTAGACCGTCCCTGGAACCGCAGGTTTCTGGGATTCACCTTCACCCGCCGCCGGGACAACCGGCGCAAGGTGAGCGACAAGGCGCTCCGAAGCTTCAAGACGAGAACCCGCGAAATCACGCGGCGTTCGCGGTTTCTCGCTGTGCTCGGCGCGCGTGAGGTGGCTAACTCCGATGACTCAAAAAGGCATTGACAAGGTGTAGCCTATAGGCTACCATACCTCATGGTCGAAATACGCAAAACCGAGACTTGCGCTCAGTGGCTTGACGGACTGTGTGACCTCCGTGCAAGAGCGCGAGTTCAGGTCAGAATCGAGCGCCTGGCTGCCGGAAATGCAGGAGATGTGAAAGCTGTGGGGGAGGGGCTCCTCGCAGATAACTTATAGGAGAGTCATCGATGAGAAAAATCATCACCACTCGATACGATGTTGCCGAACATCTCCGAACACCGGAGGAGATGGCCGCCTATCTGGAAGCTTGCCTTGAGGAGGCGGAAGATGATGCTGCATTTATCGCCAAGGCTCTGGGCGATATTGCTCGTGCGAAGGGAATGACCCAAGTGGCGCGTGATGCCGGTCTGTCACGGGAAAGCCTTTATAAAGCTCTCTCCGGTGATCGCAGTCCTGGGTTTGATACTATCCTCAAAGTAGTCGGTGCACTGGGTCTCCAACTACATGCCGTTGCTGCGCAAAACTCCATGGCCAAGCCAGTGGGTCCTGCGGACCCGGAAAATGCAGAGTGCCGCTGAGCTTATACGTTTCGGTGTGAAAGAAGAGACATGCTAAAGTCCAAGAGACAGCGTGATGAGGCTGAGCTCGAAGATAATCTGGAGCTTTCGCCGGAACAGATTCGGGAGCTGAAAAGAAGAGTCAAGGATCTGGAGGATCCTGTACGCTACGTGATACACAGCGATCTTCTTCCCGCTGGACGCTGGCGGCTGTTTCTTAACGTGTCAGACGACACATGGTGTGACGACATTAACACCGCGACCCTGTTCAAAGGGCCTCGCTACGCGCTGGCTGTAATTCATGAGTATTGTGAGGGCAAACGCGATAACTTGTTCCTTGCCAAGATAACAACGAAAAACAATCGATTGAAGGTACTAAAGTACCGATGGAGTGAACACCCAACAGGTTAATCAAAGTCTCATCTTCATCACCCTTCGGTGCTGGAGCAACAGAAATGAAAGAAAACGACAGAGTTATTCCGAGCGGACCCTTCAAGGGCAAGAAGATCGAATATGCCCCCTCTACCGGTGTCGACATGTTTCTGAATATCTCCGAGGATTTCATGAAGAAGATCTTCTATTTCGAGCCGGACGAATACCTAATCAGTGACGAGTCGAGTCTTTTCGATTTCACGGGTTTGGATGAGATGGAACTAACTGACGTCCAGAAGAAAATCCAGGATGTGTATGATCTTGATGTTTCCGATATAGCATCGGGGAATCTCCTGGAGATCTTCATGAGAATTCATCACAGCAAGTTTGCGGCCCCGTCCTGATCTATGGCACCGAACCAAGGGTGTTGTGCGGACACTGAGAGGAGCGGGACTACGGACCAAGTTTGGGTGCCGGCGCCGCTCACACGCATCGTTGGGCACAAGCGGCTGCAGCGGTCACCCGTCCCCACGAGCAAGCTTGTGTGTACGTCAGCCGCTGATCCGCAGCGCCGTTCAGGGCATAGGTTTTATTTCCTCTCAAACGAAGAGGATCGGATCCATATCCATGTAACATCCGAAGATGGCGAGGCCAAGTTTTGGCTGGAACCTATCTTGTCGTTGGCTGTATATCATGGATTAAATCCCAAAAAACTGAGTGAAATCCAGTTAATCATAGAGGCACATAAAGATGAAATCATTAAAGCATGGCAGAAACATTTCGGTAAGCGTTGAAAATATCACACCTTCTGGTATCTGGCTTTATGTAAAAGAAAAGGAATATTTTCTGAGCTATCAAGATTACCCATATTTTAAAGATCAAACTCTGAACTCGATCCAACATGTTCAATTGCTTCATGGTTATCATTTATACTGGCCGGAATCGGACGTTGATCTTGAACTTGACAACCTCGAAAATTCAGAAAAATACTCTTTAAAATCGAGGATAAAACCTCACCTAACGAATCAATCCAGCAGACCGGCTGCTGCCCGCCGCTGATTTCCGCCGCTATGTGAAAACAGTGGAGCAGCATTAGCGACCATGAACATATCAATCATTCTCGCTCATCCCGATCGTAGCAGCTTCAACCATGCAATTGCGCAAACGGTGGTCGAACAGCTCGAGAACAACGGGCATGGCGTTTTCTTCCATGACCTGTATAGTGAGGACTTCGATCCACTACTTATCGGAAAGGAGATCCCTCAGGACGCTTCTCTGCCACAGATAATCAGAGAGCATTGCAAGGAAATAAGGGAAGCTGAGGGTATCATAATCGTTCACCCAAACTGGTGGGGTCAACCTCCGGCCATACTGAAAGGCTGGATCGATAGAGTGATTCGTCCTGGAATTGCGTACGAGTTTCCGGAAGGAGATTCAGGTGAGGGCATACCCGCGGGATTACTCCGCGCCAAGGCCGCCGTCGTTATCAATACATCGAACACTGAACCGGAAAGAGAAAAGAGCGTTTTCGGGGACCCGCTTGAAACGATCTGGAAGAATTGCGTTTTTGGTCTCTGCGGCGTCAATATTTTCCACCGCCGAACGTTCAGCACGGTTATTATCAGCACAGAAGCTCAACGAAGGCAGTGGCTCGACGAGGTGAAGGCAATGATTGATTCAGTCTTCCCGAACGAAGAAGACCATGACGGAACCACATAACTATGCCATGCAGCGACTCGGCGAAAAAGCTGTGCGCTGGTTAGCTTTTCGATGGCTCGGCCGCTTCGCGCCGAGCCATCGGCGCTGCTGATTGCCATCCGCTTTCTGTCCCGGCGCTTCGAGTCGGTCCATCAAGAGGCTGGAGCGGGCAGCCGTCCCCGCAAGCAAGCTCGCGTGTATGTCAGCCGCTGATCCGAAGCGCCGTTCGACTAACACAGGACACCTGAAATGAAAATACCTATCTACCAGGTTGATGCCTTTACATCCGAGGTTTTTTCCGGCAATCCGGCGGCCGTTTGCATCCTTGACACGTGGATCGACGACCGGCAACTTCAATCTATTGCCGCAGAGAACAATTTGTCGGAGACTGCCTTCCTTGTCCGAAATGACGATGGATTTGACCTCCGATGGTTTACCCCAACTACAGAAGTTGCTCTTTGCGGACACGCGACATTAGCGAGCGCCTTTGTTCTTTTCGCACATAAAGGATGGCCCGCAGAAAATATCACGTTTCAGACACGCAAGAGCGGGCAACTGGTCGTTGTTAAACGCGGTGATCTTCTTGAGATGGATTTTCCCTCAAGACCTGCTTATACCCGGACTCCACCCGCCGGACTCGAGGAGGCACTGCGAGTTACGCCGAAAGAAATATTCGGCTCAGCGGAAGATCTTCTTGTGGTATTGAACAGCGAGAAAGCCGTGCGAGAAGTACAACCTGATTTTGGTGCGCTTGATCGGGTTGATTGTCGGGGTACCATCATTACAGCCAGAGGAGATCGGAGCGATTTCGTATCACGTTTCTTCGCACCCCGCGTAGGCATACCGGAGGATCCAGTAACGGGTTCCGCGCATTGCGTTCTGATTCCCTATTGGGCAAGCGTACTTCGCAAGAACGATCTGCATGCGTTTCAGGTCTCGAAGCGAGGCGGTGAGTTATTCTGTACCCATGTTGGGGAGCGAGTGAAGATTTCAGGCAAAGCGACCCTCTATATGGAAGGCACGATAACGATATGACGCGTCGAACGAGTCAATCAAGCGGACCGCTAAAAGCCGCCGCTGATTTCGGTGCCAGGTATGGTACAGAGCGAGGGAGGTGAAAGTCCTCGCGCCAGGTATAAGCGGAGCCGAAGGCAAGGAGAAGGGCAAGGGCAAGGGCGTCGCCGCGAGGCTCTTCCCTATCCCGGTTACTCACAGAAGGATATTGCAATTTTTTGTTGCAGTATGCAATCCTTAGATGTATAATGATAACATGTTGCAACAAAAATATCCGGAGGAACAATTATGGCCACAGCAGTAAGAATATCCGAAAAACTTGTAGATGAGGCAAAAAAATATGGACGGATTGACCATAGGTCTTTGGCCGGTCAGATTGAACATTGGGCGCGCATGGGCAAATGTGCCGAAGAGAATCCGGATTTACCATATTCCCTCATTAAGGAAATCTTGATTGGGCTGGACGAGTTAGATCAGGGCGAGAAGACCGAATACACGTTTGGATAGAGCCTTATGAGAATTTACCAGTCAAGGTCGTTTGAGAAAAAAGCAAAGAAGATGTCGAAGCCGGAGAAGGACTCCTTTGATCGGGAAATAAGAAGCATTGCCGATGATCCAAGCGTTGGGGAGGAAAAGAAAGGCGACCTGCGGGGAGTATTTATTCACAAGTTTAAGCTTAAAAATACGCAGTACCTGCTTGCATATCGAAAAGTTGGTGAGGATTTGGAACTTCTTATGATCGGCTCTCATGAAAATTACTATCGGGACTTGAAACAGTATTTGAAAAACCGATAAGGCGGGTAACCAAGCCATGTAGCGGGTCGTGCAAACGGCGCGCTCCCGCTGATGGCCATGTTCGGAGGCTCCGCGCCGAGCCATCAAAGCTTTGGAGCCGATGCTTCAATTACTTGACAAAACAATCAAGATATGTGTGAGATACGCGCAAAATGTCTCAACGATCCTATCCTCCGGTGGGAAATAAATTATGAAAACCTATGAACAGATCAACGATCGCATCGAATCTGGGAAGGCCGTGGTGTTGACGGCCGATGAGATCATGGACTACGTGGACAAAAAAGGGCTCGAGGCCGCGGCCAAGGAGGTGGACGTCGTCACGACCGCCACCTTCGGTCCCATGTGCTCGTCCGGCTGCTTTCTGAATTTCGGCCATTCCAAGCCGAGGATCCGTATGTCCGAAGCCTGGATCGCCGATGTCCTCGTTTACACGGGCCTCGCCGCCGTGGATGTCTACCTGGGGTGCACGGAGCTCCGCCACGCGGATCCGGCCAATATGTATCCGCCCGGCGAGTTCCGGTATGGCGGCGGTCACGTGATCGAGGATCTCGTGGCGGGGAAAACGCTCCAGCTTTTCGCCCTCTCCTACGGCACGGACTGTTATCCGCTGCGGGAGCTCCGCACCTACTTCTCCATCCAGGACCTGAATCAGGCGATCATGGTCAATCCGCGAAACTGTTAACCGCTCAGACCGAACGATATACACCTACATGGGCAGACTCGAGCCCCATCAGAAAAACGGAAATTACTGCTCTGCGGGCCAACTGTCGCCTCTGCTCAACGACCCTTACTACGAAACCATCGGCATAGGCACACGCGTCTGGCTGGCCGGAGCGCACGGACATGTGTACGCGGAGGGAACGCAACACGCCGGCGGCGTCGGCAGAACCCCGGACGGTGTGCCCACTGTCGGATCGGGAACGCTGGCACTGACTGGCGACATGAAGCAGATGCGCAAGGAGTTCGTGCGGGGCGTCAGCTTCAGCGGGTACGGGGTCTCGCTGGCGCTGGGTATAGGAATCCCCATTCCCATTCTCAATGAAGAAGTCCTGAGGCGAACCTGTGTGCGCGACCGGGATATCCTGGCCCCGGTGGTTGACTACGGCTCCGATTATCCGCAGAATACCGGCAACGTCATCTGTCACGTCAACTACGAGCAATTGCGCACCGGCCAGATCCAGGTCCATGACGAAACGGTGGAGGTAGGCTCGTTGTCTTCGTACTATAAGGCATTGGAGGTTGCGAATCTGCTGGCGGATGAAATCCGGCGGGGAGATTTCCGGCTTGCCGCCCCGATCGCCCCTCTCAAGAAAGACACGAAAATGAAACCGCTTTTACAGAGGGAGCCGCCCCGATGAACGAAGAGACCGTAACCAAGAAACTGATGTTCTACTTTCCCAAATGCGAATGTGACAAGCCGATCATATACCACCTGGTCAAAGATCATCATCTCATCGTCAATGTCTTTCGCGCCAAGGTCACGCCGGAAGAGGAAGGGTACCTTGTACTGGACGTCACCGGTACAGAGAAAGAGATCCAGGACGGGATCGATTTTGTAAAGACCTTCAACGTCACGGTCAATTACTCCGGAAAGGGGGTTATCCTTGACGAGGAGCGCTGCACCCATTGCGGTTACTGCGTCCCCTACTGCCCCCCAAGGGCACTGAAAATCGAAAACGGAGCTACCCGAAAGGTCGCCTACAACGAATCCGAATGCATCGAGTGTCTGGCATGCATCCGCATCTGTCCCTTCGGTGCATGCACATCGGCATTCTAGTGTGCGCGGGGACGGATTTGAAATCCGTCCCCATTCCTCCATATAAAAGATACGTCTCGCAACGCAGCCCATGAACCGCAAACGGGTATACAAAACCTTCATCCACAAGGAAGCGGTTTTCCGCATCTGCTGCGAATCGTTTGGGGCTGTCACGCAGGAGATCGTCCGGCAACGGGCGATTCTGGAGGACTATATCCGGCGGGACCCACATTTTCAGCATTCGCTCCAACCGGTTGCGGTAAAAGCCGATGCACTCGAGGTTGCGCGGCGAATGGCCCGCGCCGCAAGTAAGGTGGGCGTCGGGCCGATGGCTGCCGTCGCGGGCGCAATGGCCCAGCTTGCGGTCGAGGCCGGTCTCCAGGCCGGCACTGGAGAGGTGATCGTCGACAACGGGGGAGACATCTATTTGCAAACCACCGGGCCCGTAATCATCGGTCTCTATCCGGGCGGTTCGGGACCGATTGGCCGACTGGCGTTTTCACTGCAGGCGTGCGACACCCCCCCTTTCCATCTGTTCGTCCTCGGGGGAAATGGGCCACTCGCTAAGCTTTGGCCAATGCGATCTGGCCACCGTGATCGCACGGGACGCCGCACTGGCGGACGCCGCGGCGACGCAGGCCGCCAATCTCGTCAAGACCGTCGCCGATATGGAGCCGGCTTTAAATAAAATGGTTTCCGTAGATGGCGTCAGCGGCGTGATGATCGTCAAGAACGGCCATGTGGGACTTGCCGGAAAACTTCCCCCCCCCCCCTCGTCAAGATGCGCTGATCCACCTTAAACTCATTGACAAGCTAAGTATAACGTGATTCAGTGATTCAGCTTTTCGGCAGATCGCCGAGGAACTTACGGGCTTGGCGTCGCGGTAAATAACGGAAAACGGTGGGTGCACGGTCCCAGCACCAAGAAGGATGTAAGAGAAGGAGGGAGAAACAATGATCAAGGTTAGCGTATTCTATCCGAACAACGAAGGCAGTAGGTTTGACATGGACTACTACTGCAGTAGTCACATCCCCATGGTCCAAAAAAAGTGTGGGGCGGCACTCAAGGGAGTCGCCGTGGAACAAGGCATTGGCGGCGGAGCGCCCGGATCCCGGGCAACCTATGTCGCCATGGGCCATCTGTATTTCGATTCAGTGGGTGCGTTTCAGGGCGCCTTCGGGCCCCACACCAAGGAGATCATGGCAGATATCCCAAACTACACGGACATCCAGCCCACGATCCAGATCAGCGAAGTGAAAATTTAGCGTTGCCGGGACCGTGCGACGCCGTCACCAGTGCATGAGATTCAGTGGACCGAAACAATTGCCTTGGGTCGTAGTATTCGTGAACTTCGAAGGTTGAATCGCGTTTACGGGAAAGCAATCTGGAGAAAAAAGAGAAGAATAAGAGTGTTCTCTACGATCCCGAGGTGGTGGATGCCTGCCTGCGGTTGTTCCGGGAGAAGGGGTTTAAGCTTGGGTGTGATTTATTCAAATCATTAATGTTGTTTCCTGAATAATTGTGATAGGGATATAGAAATCTGACTTAATGCCATGAGAGAGGCATTGCCATGAGTTCGAATCCCGCCAACAAGAAGCTTGCCAAAAAGAAAAAAGATCTCGAGTTGAAGCCGGCAGCGGACGAGAAGGGGGCAGTCCCCCAACTGATCCCGGAAGAATTTCGAAGACTCGCGAACCGGTCACGGGACATGATTTTTCGATATGATCTCACGACCCGCCGGTTTGTCTTTGTCAACAACACGTTCCTTGAATTCTACGGCATTGACGCGGAAAGCGGTCGGGAGGCAACGACCAAGAGTGTCCTGCTTAGCATCTACCCGGAAGATCTGGATAAGGTAAAAAAAGCACAAAAGAAAAGCCTCGCGCCTGGGAGCACGGGCGGGGAGGTGGAGTATCGCCTGATACGGCCGGATGGTTCTCTGCACTGGATGCACGACCAGTGGATCGTAATCACGGATGAGACGGGAAATCCTGTGACCATCGAGGGCATCGTGCGGGACATCACCGACCGCAAGCGAGTGGAGGAGGAACTGAAAGCATCAAAGGACTTTATTGAGGCAGTATTAGATAATATGATGGATCCCCTGATTGTCATAGACCCGGCTAATTATACCATCTTGGAAGCAAACAAGATTTTCATCAATGCTTACGGACTTGACAAGGATGCAGTCATTGGTAAACACTGTTATGAATTGACCCATAATAGATCAACTCCATGTTCTGCCCCTAATGATATTTGCCCTTTAGCGGAGACGTTAGAAACAGGAAAACATTCGACAGCGGAGCATATTCACTATGACAGTACTGGCAGCAAACTTTGTGTTGAAGTATCGACCACCCCGATAATTAACAAGAGAGGCGAGATACACCAGATAATCCATTTAACCAGAAACATCACCGACCGCAAGCGGATGGAGGAGGAGATCCTGGAGATGTCCCTCCGGGACCAGATGACGGAACTCTACAACCGGCGCGGGTTCATTACCCTGGCGGAGCAGCAGATCAGGGCGGCAAACAGGGCCAGGAGGTCAATGCTGCTGACCTTCATCGATTTGGACGGCCTCAAATGGATCAACGATACCCTGGGTCATGAAGAGGGGGACCGGGCCCTGATCGATACGGCCAATGTGCTTCGCCAGACCTTCCGGGAATCGGACATCATCGCCCGTTTGGGCGGGGATGAATTCGCCGTCCTGTCCATAGACGCCGCGGACATGAATCCCGAGGACTTTTCGAAACGCCTTCAGGAAAACATCGATGCAGGCAATGCGAAGGAAACCCGGCCCTACAAGCTGGCGATGAGTTGGGGCGCGGCCGTCTATGATCCCGGATCCCCTCTGTCTCTGGATGAATTGATGTCCTCGGCCGATGAGCGGATGTACGCCCAGAAGAAGGCCAAATCGAACCGGAGAATTTGAGCGGCATGATATCCTTGAAGGAGAGAGATTGTGCCCCTTCCTGCTGCTGTCTATCACCACAGGAATCCACAATTATCCGATTATTACTGCTGTGTGGAAGAGTAGTTTGAATCCTTACTTCAACTCCAAACTGAAAGCCGTTTGTTTGCAAGCGTAACTCAGATAAGGCCCATTTCAACCAGATTATCAAATCAAAAGTACGCATCAACTGGAGGAACCTAAAATGTGACTCAGGAGGCGCCGGAAAAGGGCGATCTCCGGCCGGTCATCTTCCCCGGCGGCCTGCAGCCCGAACAGGCCCTGTAACGATCCCATGATGATCGGCCCGGACAAAGGTCGCTGCTCATTGGCTTTTAGGGAGGAGCAATTGTTTGACATTTAAGGACCTCTCCATTATAGTGGCTCCCGAATTTCTGAGACCGAGGGTTGGCGCCATGCAGATACAGGATGTATTTCGCTATTTCAGAAATGATCTGAAACGGGTCGAGGAGCACATGGAGATGTACCTCCGTTCGGAAGTGCGGCTCATCCCGGAGATCATTCACCATCTGATCGGCAGCGGCGGCAAGCGGTTCAGGCCCCTCCTCCTTCTGGCCGCCTCGGAACTGTGCGGTTACCGCGGGGAGCGCCTTTACCCCCTGTCGGCCGTCATCGAGTTCATCCACACCGCCACTCTCCTTCATGACGACGTGATCGACCATGCGGAAACCCGGCGGGGTAAGGCTTCCGCAAACCGGGTCTGGGGGAATGCGGCGAGCGTCCTCGTCGGGGACTATCTCTACTCTAAATCCTTCCGTCTGATGACCGACGACGGTAACCTGGCCATCATGAAACTCATTTCCACCACCACAAACACGATGTCGGAGGGAGAGGTCTTTCAACTGATAAAGACGGGCGACCTCAACATCACCGAAAAGGAGTACCTGTCGATCGTCGAGAAGAAAACCTCCATCCTCATCTCGGCCGCCTGCGCCATCGGCGGCATTCTCGGGAACGCCGCCGACACTCAGATCGAGGCCCTGACCCGTTTCGGGATGAGGCTGGGAACCGCCTTCCAGATCACGGACGATACCCTCGATTACGTGGCGAAGGAGGAGGAATTCGGCAAGGAGATCGGCCAGGACCTCAAAGAGGGGAAATTGACGCTGCCGCTCATCAGGACCATTAAGAAGTGCACACCGGAGGAACGGTTGCTCATCCGGAAGGGGATCGAAGAAAGGACCGAAGGGGCTATCGCCGAAATCATGACCCTGATCCCTCGCTATGACGGCATCCCCTACGCCATGGCCAAGGCCAAATCCTGCATCGACGATGCCAAGGGGTTCCTGACCTCCTTTAACGACTCGGAAGTGAAAACGGCTCTCTACACCATAGCCGATTACATCATCGAAAGACGCCTTTAGACGCCCCCTGATAAAATGCTGAACGAAAGCCTTCTGGAAAAATACGCTGATGTGCTTCTCTGGGGTTTGCGGACGGCCCGGAGAGAGCGTTTCCGAAAAAGGAACGTGATCCTGATCCAGTACGACCACGCCGCCCTCAAGCTCTCGGAAATTCTCTATGATAAAATCATCACCGGAGGTATGAACCCGATCCAGCGGATGGGGCTCACCGTCGGCATGGAACGTTCCTTCTACGGAAAGTCCGGCGGACGCCAACTGGTCTTTCAACCTCCGGGGGAGAAGGAACTCTGCGGGAACCTCCACGGGCGGATCTACCTCCACGCCCCGGATTCCCTGACCCACCTTAAAGAGATCGATCCCGCCCGGATCTGCAAGGTCCTGGTCGCGCGCAAGCCGCTCCGCGACATCCTCGAACGGCGCGAGCAGGAGGGGCTCTACGGCTGGACCCTCTGCACCCTGCCGACGCCGGAACTCGCCGCGCAGGCGCGCACGACGCCGGAACTCTACGCCGAACAGATCATCCGTGCCTGTTACCTCGACCGGGAAAATCCGGTCGCCGAATGGGAGACTATCCGTAAGCAGGCAAACGCCATCAAGAAATGGCTGGGGGGACTGAAGACGGCCTTCTTCCACATCGAGTCCCCGCATTGCGACCTACGGATCACGCCAGGGGCCGAGAGGAGATGGGCGGGGGTCTCCGGGCACAACATCCCGAGCTTCGAGCTCTTCGTCTCCCCTGACTGGCGCGGCGCCGAGGGGAGCTACTACGCAAACCTCCCCTCGTACCGGAGCGGCAACTACGTCGAGGGGGTGCGCCTGACCTTTGTCAAAGGGGTCGCCGTTACAATCAGCGCCGAGACCGGCGAGGAATTCACCGTCAAACAGCTCCGGATGGACCGCGGCGCGGCGCGGATCGGCGAATTCTCCCTGACGGACAAACGCTTCTCTCGGATCGACCGGTTTATGGCCGACACCCTCTTCGACGAGAACTTCGGCGGGGAGCACGGAAACTGCCACATCGCCCTCGGGGCCTCCTATACCGACACCTACGCCGGCGATCCGGCCGTCATGACCAAAGCACTTAAGCGTAAATTGGGTTTCAACGACTCGGCTCTCCACTGGGACCTGGTGAACACGGAGGCCAAAACGGTCGCGGCGCACCTGACGACGGGGGAGCGGGTCGTCATTTACGAAAATGGCCAGTTCCGGTATTGAATTGAAGGAAAGGCGATAGCAGGAAAATCCTTGACGCCGTCCTGGGGATCAGGATAATAAAACCGCCATGTCAGACATGAAGGGAGATCCCGGAATTCCATGAAGCGTTTCTTGTCCCGGAAAAGGCGTTTTCTGACCGCCCTTCTGGCGCTGGCCGGCATCGGCATCACTCTCGCCTATATTTACTGCTACGGCTCCTGCAGCTCGTTGAGGGGGTCCGTCCTGGGGGTGGATCTTAAATACATGGGGATTTTCTACATGGCCGCAATCCTCGTTCTTGCCCTGATGCGGAAACCCCTTCCCTGTCTGCTCCTCTTCGCCTTCGGGGCGGGCGGCGAGCTTT
>Ga0154454_1074_pt1 | contig 17721 bp, 21 predicted proteins | sample RifGroC2_FD_105647 | JGI IMG/M metagenome (GOLD analysis project Ga0154454, IMG submission 105647) | Syntrophobacterales bacterium GWC2_56_13 | reverse complement strand
CCTGCCTTTTCATCGCCGCGACCCGTTTGCCCGTCTGATCATTGCCCAAGCGCTCGCGGAAGGGATTCACGTCGTCAGCTCTGATGCCGTATTCTCGCAGTATGCAGTAAAGCTCATTTTGTAAAGACGCCACAGGTTGGTTCCGTTTTTAGTTCCGGCACCGCCTCCGCCGAAAACACCAACTTCGCCGATGGCGGGGATGGCACCCTGAAGCTTGACCATTCATCGAGCTTCACCGGCGCCGTCTCCGGGTTTAACGAGGGCGATTCGCTCGATCTCAGGGATGTCGCATTCGGCAGCGGTACGGGTACGACGCTCAGCTATTCGGCCAATGTATGTGGGGACAGATTTGAAATCTGTCCCCAAGCGTGAGCGACGGAGCGAACACCGCCCATATCGCGCTCGAGGGCCAGTACACGACAGCCGGCTTCGAAGGAGCATACGATCAAGGCGGCGGCACTGCCGTGACCTACGACGCCGCCCACGAAAGCGGAAACTTCAACCAATTGGTGCTGGGGGGAACAGGAGATGACATCCTTACCGGCAGTAGCGGGAGCGACTTCCTGGTCGGCGGGATCGGCAACGACGTCCTGTCGGGCGGACAAGGGGCGTGAAATGTGGGCTTACCTGGAATTCAGAGGATGCGCTCACCAGTTTCGATGATATGCCTGATACAAGGGTCATTTTCGTCAAAGTCCGATCTGTCTCAATTTATGGCTTGCGTTTTCTTCAATTGCCTTGTAAAATACAAAAAAGGGAGGTGAATTATGCAAACAGCAGTAACAAAACGAGGACAGACTGTCATTCCTGCGGCTATTCGGAAGCGTTACCAGATAGACAATGGTGCTCACCTGGTTTGGCTGGACGATGGAGAAACAATAAGAGTCGTTCCGGTAACGGACAACCCGCTGCAATCATTGCGAGGAAGGGGACGGGGGAGAAAACTGACCGAAAGGTTATTATTGGAACGTCGAAAGGATCGCGATCGTGAAACACGGCCCTGAAACCGGGAAACCGCCTTCAGCAGATAAATCGGCGTCAAGCGTCTATCTTCTTGATACATCGGCGTTATTATCTTTCATTGAGGATGAAGAGGGCGCGGACTGTGTCGAACAGGCATTGAAACAAAAAGAAACAATCGTGCCTTGGCCGGTATTGCTGGAGATGTATTACATCACCCTTCAAGAAGAAGGGCAGTCAGAAGCGGACCGACGCTTTGCCTTGGTAAAGCAACTGAAGGTGAACATTCCGTATGATATGGATGAAGCGACCGTGTTAACTGCGGCAAGGTTGAAAGCCCGGCATCGTGTTTCGTTGGCTGACGCCATCATTGCTGCGTTTGCCATCCGAAAGGACGCAATTCTTATGCACAAAGACCCGGAATTTGACGCCTTGACAGGTTTGCTGAAAATGGAGGCGCTGCCTTACAAGGATAAATAGATTTCTCTTCTTTTGACCTGCATGGAAGTCATGGGGCAACCTCGGAAATTCCGGGGACATCCACGATAAGTAATGTCAAGGGGAAAACGGAGATTGGTCCGGGTTAATCGATCACGCGACCAGACATCCATTTGCTGTACCAAGGTCTGATAAGGTCAGCTTTACACCCTATCCTTGATGACCTCTGCAGAAGATTGAGTTTGGGTCAACCCGCCGGCCTCGAAACATAATAAGCGTTGCATTGCGGTTATTACATGCACAGTCCCCGGACGGCAAGGCCCGGCGGGAAGATCTTCTTTAACGAAATATTGCTTGCGCTATTCGCGAATTGCGAATAGAATCCTGCCATGATTCTCAAACCACAGGACATAGTTATTCTCTTGAAAATTGTCGCGCTGGGCGAAGGCCAGTGGTCTTATGCATCCCTTGCCGCTGACCTCGCTATGAGCGCCTCGGAGGTCCATGCCGGCATAAAGCGCGCTGTTGCCGCCCGCCTTATGGATGTGCAGAGGGGACGCCCCCTTATAAAATCGTTGGAAGAATTCCTCATTCATGGCGTCAAATACGCCTTCCCCCCGGATCACGGCGGCCTGACCAGAGGCATCCCCACCGGATATGCCGCCCCCCCTCTCAGGGATATGATTTCTCAACCGAATGAACCACCCCCCGTATGGCCGGACCCGGAAGGCAATACCCTCGGCCATGAATTCTCTCCTCTCTACAAGTCCGTCCCGAAGGCTGTCAAAAAGGATAATACTCTTTATGAATTGCTGGCCATAGTGGACGCGATCCGCGACGGGAGAGCCCGTGAAAGAGAAATTGCCATCAAGGAACTGAAATTACGTTTAGGATCGGCATGATCAATAACAAAGACATCAATATCCGGTTGATTATCCATGTCGCCAAATGTCTCGGCGATCTGAGAAAAAAGGTTGTTTTCGTCGGAGGTTGCGCCACGGGTCTGTTCATTACAGATCCCGCCATTAAGAATGCTGAAAGTGTTGAGTTGGAAAAGGGACTGACGATTCAGCTTGTTTCACCCCCCTATTTTCTGGCAACCAAGGTTGAAGCATTCAAGGGGCGTGGTGGTGGCGATTATATGGACAGTCATGACATGGAAGATATAATCACTGTCCTGGATGGCCGCCCCGAAATCATTTCTGAGATCAGGAGTTCATCCGAAGAATTGAAACCCTTTTTAGCAGACACCTTTCACGGGTTTCTGGCCCAGGAAGGATTCCGCGATGCTCTTCCAGGTCATCTGCCCTCTGACCGGGCAAGCCAGGCGCGGCTGCCCCGGCTCATCAAACGTCTGGAGGAAATAAGTGAAATCCAGAAATAATATGTTTACCATTACATTCTTCAGCAACTCTTGTGAAAACCTATAATCGCATCATTGACGAGTGCGAGACCGATCCCAACTTGCGGATCGCGATGGGATAACGTGTTGGATACGTTTTCTCCGGAAAAGCGAAGCGATATCATGCGCCGTGTGCGCTCGACCGATACGACGCCCGAAAGGAAGGTCCGCTCCCTTCTCCACGGTCTTGGCTTCCGGTTTCGCTTGCACCGAAACGATCTGCCTGGCAAGCCGGATATCACCCCTCCGAAACGCCGATCGGCGGTTTTTGTGCACAGGTGCTTCTGGCATCGCCATCAGAACTGCCCTCATGCAACGACGCCGTCCAGTCGGCAAGAATACTGGCTCCCGAAATTCAACCGCACCATAGAACGGGATCGGAGGAATCAAGAAAAACTTCGACAACAAGGGTGGAATGTGATTGTCGTCTGGGAGTGCGAGACGAAGAACTTGGCCATGCTTGCTCGGCAACTCGAAAAGCGTATAAATCGTCAACCGCTAATCTCGCAAGCGCCGCAACCCTCTTCCGTGGCAATGGCGGCAGAGAAAAGGGAAGATTACAATGCTGGGAAAAACACCGAACCGGGGCGCTGATGGCAGCCGGAGTTCTGGGACATCCATGATAAGTAATGTCAAGGAGGAAATGGAGATTTCCCCTGACCTCCCGGATTGACGGCCTCCCCGGCGCCGTCTCCGGGTTCAACCACGGCGATTCGCTCGATCTCGGGGATATCGCATTCGGCAGCGGTACGGGTACGATGCTCAGCTATTCAGCCAATGACGCGGGGAACGTGTATGTGGGGACAGATTTGAAATCTGTCCCCATTGTGAGCGACGGAGCGAACACCGCCCATATCGCGCTCGAGGGCCAGTATACGACAGCCGGCTTCGAAGGCGCGTACGATCAAGGCAGCGGCACTGCCGTGAGCTACCATACCGGGGGGACAGATTTGAAATCTGTCCCCCAATCTGAAAAATTCGACCAATTGGTGCTGGGGGGGACAGGAAATGACATCCTTACCGGCAGCAGCGGGAGCGACTTTCTGGTGGGCGGCGACGGCAATGACATCCTGGTCGGCGGGATCGGCAACGATACATTGACCGGTGGTCCGGGCGCGGATACGTTTGTCTTCAGAGAAACCGGTTCGGCGAACATAGACCACATCGTCGATTACAACGCAGCAGAGGGTGACAAGATCGACCTTTCGGCTCTGCTCGACATCGCCACAGGGAAGAATGTGACAGACTATGTGGAAGTGACGCAAAGCGGAAGCGATATCACCGTCCGGGTGGATGTGAACGGCGGCAGCTTCGAAGCCGGCGCCAGTGAGGTGTACACGATCACCGGCATCGGTACGGATGGCGCCGATCCGTTGAGTGTGTTGATCGACGGCACAGAGCATCAGTTTACGGTGTAACAAGAACAAATGGGGACAGATTTGAAATCTGTCCCCATTTTCCCCATTTTCCGTGAACAGGAAGGATCTGAAAGTAAGGGCCGCCGCAGGAGTTTCTTCCGCGGCGGTCCTGTTTCATGGCGAGGATTGGATTAACTGCTCAAGTCGGTGAACAAGGGGCGTGGGAATTTCCCCAAAGTCCTATCCTCTGATCCTAAGTCTCTCGTCTTGAAATACGCAGAAATGGGATTAAATTAGGAATTTCATGGGTCACCCGTAAGCGGATTACCTGATTGTTTGAGATTATCCTGACGGAGCGGGCAAGGAAGCACTGGGATCGCCTGAAGATAGACGCGGAACTTGAAAGCGGTTTATGAAAGTCTTGCCCGCAAAGAATTACAGTCGGGCAATTCATTCTTGTATTGCCGGTTTAAAAATATTGATATACGAAGAATATTGGTCAACGTAAGCAAACATATTCAAACTTCTTCTTGACAACGGTTTGGAAATATGGCTTTATGACGACCATGGGTACTGAAAATAGGACAAAAATAAACCGCCTCATAAATCAGTGGATGATGGGCGCCCCCAGTGCCACTTCCTACTTGGTTGCTTCCGGCTTCGGTCGGGATCTGGTCGTAAAATACAAGAACAGCGGCTGGTTGGAGCCGTTTGGCCGGGGCGCCTACATACGCTCCGGGGACAAGGTGGACTGGCCGGGCGCTCTTTTTACGCTTCAGACGCAATTGGGCCTTCCTGTTCATGCAGGGGGAAAAACGGCCCTGGAGCGGAAAGGCTATGCCCACTACCTGCCGGCGAGGCAAAAGAGGGTCTTTCTGTATGGTCCGCGTGGCCTCGCCCTGCCGGCTTGGTTCAAGGGCGATCGTTTCGGCGTCGAATTTGTCGTAACCCGGACGAATCTCTTTCCCGTAGATCTCGGGGAGGGATTTTCCGAATTCAAGGAGAAGGACTTTTCCGTACGGATATCTGCGCCGGAACGGGCGATGCTGGAGATGCTTCATCTGGTGCTCCGGATAGTCGGGTTCGACGAGGCCCGGTTGGTTATGGGAAACCTCGTCACGCTCAGGCCGGAAGTCGTTCAGGGGTTGCTGGAGGCATGCCGCTCGGTCAAGGTGAAAAGGCTCTTTCTTTACATGGCCGAGAACCAGGAACACGCCTGGCTTTCGAAGGTGGATTTGTCGAAAGTCGATCTCGGAAAGGGAAAACGGATGATCGTCTCGCATGGCCGATATGATCCGAAATATCGGATCACCGTCCCCGTTGATCGAGAAGGAATGAGCGCATGATCGATACCGTGTACTTCAGACAAGCCGAACTGCTCCTGCGAGTTCTGCCGTTGGTCGATCGGGAGGCCGTCTTCGCTCTGAAGGGCGGGACGGCCATCAATTTCTTCGTCAGGGATCTTCCGCCGCCGTCGCCGCGGCGCGGGGACGGAAGTGAAAATGATCCTCGATACGAACGTGGTTATTTCTGGCATTTTCTTCGCCGGCCCGCCTTATCAGATGCTTAAGGCATGGCGTGAAGGCAAGCTGATCGTCAGTGGGGACAAGCACTTATTGAAAGCATCCGGGTTCCGGGGCATAAAAGTTTTGACGCCGCGGGAATTTGTGAATACCTATTTCCTCCATCCTTAGTAGTTCCGTGGACAGTAGTTCCAAATTTTAATTGACATATTTGCATTCGTATTGCAAAATATCCTCATGTGGATTACGAGAAAATATGAAGATACGTTGAAGGCCCTGTTTGCACAGTTCCCTGCGGTGGCGGTTACGGGTGCGCGGCAGGCGGGAAAGACCGGGTTGGTCCGGCACGTCTTTCCGGAGCTGGGCTATGTTTCCCTGGATTTTCCCGCCATCGCGGCGCAGGCCGAACAGAATCCTGACGGCTTCTTCCGCGAGCGCGGCCTTCCTCTGATCATCGATGAAGTCCAGTACGCCCCTTCTCTCTTCCGGTATTTGAAGGCGATGATCGATGCGGACCGAAAACCGGGCCGCCTTCTGATCACGGGCTCCCAGATCTTTCCCCTGATGGAGGGCATATCGGAGAGCCTGGCAGGCCGTTGCGGCGCCCTGACCGTCATGAATCTTTCCGCTGCGGAGCTGCGGTCCTTCCAGGGTGAAGGGATTTTCGACGAAGCCGCATTTCTGTTCAAGGGCGGTTATCCGGAACTTCACGCCCGCCCGGAGCTGGACCCGCATTTCTGGTACGGCGCCTATCTGATGACCTACCTGGAACGGGACGTGCGCAACATCCTCAACGTCGGCAGCCTGCGCGATTTCGACCGATTTTTACGGGCCGTAGCGGCGAGGACGGGACAGATCCTCTCCTATTCCGATCTTGCCCGGGACGTGGGCATCACACCGAATACGGCCAAGAAATGGATCTCCGTCCTGCAGGCGTCCGGACAGGTTTTTCTACTGGAGCCCTATTTCCGCAATGTCGGGAAACGGCTCGTAAAGTCCCCCAAGCTCTACCTGTGCGACACGGGCCTGGCGGCTTTCCTGATGGGATTTGAAAGTTGGCAGGCGGTGGAACGCCACACAGCCGTCGGTGCGTTGTGGGAAACGCATGTCGTCATGGAGGTGGTCAAGGCATTCGCCGCTCGGGGCCGGAGCATCCCCTTGTGGTTCTGGCGGACGGCCCGCGGCGAAGAGGTGGATCTAATCATCGAACGGGACGGCCGATTCACGGCCATCGAGTGCAAATATGCGGAAGTGGTCGACGAATCCGGCATGAAAGGCCTGCGGGCCTTTGCCGGCGACTATGGCCGGCAAAGTCTGCAAGCCGGCTACATTGCCTCCCGAACAATCCGCCCCTACCCCCTGGCGGACGGCATCACCGCCATCCCCGGCAGCTCGATCGCCAGTTATCTGTAGTTTAGGGGATACTTAATTTCTGAATTCAATAATTTGCGTTGACATTCTTCCGTTACGTCCTTATACTTGGGCCAAGTTTTAAGGCCCAGTATTATGACCCTAAGGAGGATGCTATGCAGCAGGCAAAATTCAGTTGCCAAGAGAATCAGGCTGAATTTTTAAGTAATTATAAGGATTACGGATTTAAGGATAAAAGCGCCATGGTGCGTGAGTCGCTGAATCTGTTGAGGGAAAAGTTGGAAGCGCAGAGATTAAGGGAATCAGCCGATTTATATGCTGAGGTTTACCTGGAGGATTCTGAGCTCAAGGGATTGACGGACTCTGCCGTACAGGGATGGCCCGAATGACAACCATGGAACGGGGCATGATCATCAATATCGATCTGGATCCGGTACAGGGGTCTGAGACTGGTAAAGTGCGACCTTGCGTGGTCGTGACCAACGATGTTTATAATGCGCGCGTTCCCGTCATTCAGGTTGTGCCGATCACGGCCTGGAATGAGAAGAAGGCGCGAATCAAGACCAATGTGACCCTTACTCCGTCTGTGATCAACGGACTTGACAAGAAGTCCGTCGCCGACTGTCTGCAAACCCGTCCGATTGACTATCGCTTGAGATTGTCTCGGGTGCGCGGCAAAATAGAACAAGACGATATGCGCGTGCTTGATCAAGCCCTGAAAGTGGTTTTCTCTCTCTGAATTAATCGAAACGACAGCGGCGAGGTCCTGCTGCAGCCGATCGCCGAGATCCCCGCTTCGGAACTCTAACTGTTCCGCAACCTGGAGGCAATCAACGATGTCCGGGAGGGTCTGCGGGACGCCGCGCAGCGGAAGGTCTCCCGATTGGATCCAAACCTTCGGACACACGAGTTCACCAGCCCAAACGGCCGCAGGGAGAAAAGGTCTTTGACGCCTACGATCTGAAGACGGTCTGTCTGCCCCGGTAGCTGGAATGGGTACGGAAACTGGGCCAAAGCGGTAACAGGGTATAGCGATTACGGATATTGGATAAACTGATCGGACGAACGGTACGGCGGGGGATCCGAATGTGGGGAGAATTTCTGTCCCCGGAATTCAAAAATGTGGGCTTATCCTGAATAAACCCTATTGGGAAAGTTTCATCACGATTGCCCTGGGCGTGGCCGACGATGGAAAGCCCTGAAAGAAGTGAAATCAAGGCATTTGATTATGATCATGGCACAAAGGACATCGGGGTAAGACGTTACATCTGGCTTGCCGAATATGGCTATGTGCTCATTCTCCAAAGAAAGCGGCACTACAAAGAACCATCATGATATACGGTCGGGTCCGGAACACCGGCATCCTCGAATCCCCTTCTTCGCAGGATGCAACTGTCGCACCGGCCGCAGGCCTTTCCTTCCGGCGAGGGGTCGTAGCAGCTGTGGGTCAGGCCGTAGTCGACGCCCAGTTCGATCCCCTTTCGGATGATCTCCGCCTTTTTCATCGAGATGAGCGGCGCCCGGATATGCATGCGCAGCTTCCCCTCCACTGCCGCCTTGGTGGCCAGGTTAGCCAATCGCTCGAATGCGGCGATGAACTCCGGCCGGCAATCCGGATAACCGCTGTAATCAACGGCATTGACGCCGATGAGAATATCCGCCGCCTGAAGGACCTCCGCCCACGCCAGGGCGTAGGAGAGGAAGATCGTATTGCGGGCCGGGACGTAGGTGACCGGGATCTCATGCGCCATGTCGTCGATGCTGCGGCCTTTGGGGACGTCGATCCGGTCCGTCAGTGCCGAGCCGCCGATTGTTCGCAGATCAATGTCGATGACGAGATGTTTTTTGACCCGGAAGAAATCGGCCACTTTCCGCGCCGCTTCCAGCTCACGGGTATGCCGCTGGCCGTAGTTGAAGGTCAGACTGTAGATCTCATACCCTTCCGCCCTGGCGATGGCCATCGCGGTGGTGGAATCGATTCCGCCGCTGGTAAGGACGACCGCTTTTTTGCCGGACATGATGAGACTCCCTTTTCTTATACGCCCCTTTTTTCGGCCCCCCAGATCACCTTGTGAAGCTGGATCTGCAGGCGCACATCGAGACGATCCTCAAGGATCCACCGGGCAAGGCTTTCCGGGTTCATCCGGCCGAATACCGGGGAGATCAGCGGGGGTTTCAGACCGCTGCTGCGGGAGAGATGCGTGGAGATGACGCCCTTCGCATATTCGAAATCCGCACGATCGCCGATGACGAACTTGACCTCGTCGTTCGGGGTGATGATCGCAAGATTCTCCAGGCGGTTCTTTTCCGATTCCCCGCTGGAGGGGCATTTCATATCGACGATCCGGATGCACCGCTCGTCGATGCAGCCGATGTCCATGCTGCCGTTCGTCTCCAGCAGGACCGTGTAGCGCCGATCCAGCAGTGTCCGGATGAGTTCCGGGGTCTCGGCCTGGAGCAGCGGTTCGCCGCCGGTGATCTCCACGAGACGGCAGCCGAAGGAGCGGATCTGCCGCTCGATGTCGGAGATCTCCCGCACGGATCCCTCTTCATACGCATACCGCGTGTCGCAGTACGAGCACCGGAGGTTGCACCCGGCAAGCCGGATGAAGGCGCAGGGGCGGCCGGCATGGGAAGACTCTCCCTGGATGCTGAAGAAGATTTCGTTGACCTGTAAGGGCACTCATTCCTCCCAGTAAGAGGCGCCGGCGCCGGGGGTTTCCGAAACCCGGACCTTCGAGACCCTGACCGCCTCCGAGTTGATGCGCCGGCTGATTTCCCGGTAGAGGTGCCGGGCGATGTTCTCCGAAGAGGGATTGACTTCAGTAAAAGGCTCGGTCTCGTTCATGTTGCAGTGATCCAGCCCCTGCAGCACATCCTTGACGTGCCCCTTGATCACCCGAAAATCGATCGCGATCCCCGTGTCGTCGAGCTCTCCGCAGCGGACGGAGACCCGGACGATCCAGTTATGCCCGTGCAGGCGCGCGCAGTCGCCGGGATAGCCCCGCAGGGCATGGGCCGCGGAGAAATGGGTTTCCACGTAGACTTCGAAGACGCCAGGCATGTTTTATCCCTTCCGATCGATTTGGCGCACTAACGTATCACATTCGGGGTGATATTTCTTCGATTTTAAACGGGAGAGATGAAATGCTCTGTGCAGGATACCCGGCGGTCTGCCGGTGGAACGCCGTCTCACGCTTCCGGGGAGCGATTGTGTGGGAAACTTTCAATATTTTAAGGCCTTATACCGGCTTGGTGACAGGATATCCGGGGATTGTCAAGGCAAATGCAAATCTCTTTTTTACTTTACACGGCCGTCCCAATCCGCTATGTAGATATGCGGTCGGCGGTCAGGCCGATTGACTGTTTTCGGACATCTTAGGATTGGACGGACGATGAAGAAAACGAAAGTGCAATGCGTTGCAACAAACCGGGTGGATCGGCCCGTCTTCGGCGAGGCCGTCTTCGACCTCGTCCGCCGGACTGCCTGCGAATTGCCCGCGGATGTCGAGCAGGCCCTGAGGAGGGCCCATGACGAAGAAGCGCCGGACTCGACGGCACGGATGATCCTTGCTTCGTTTCTGGAAAACATGGTCTTGGCCGGGGAAAAACAGGTTCCCCTGTGTCAGGATACGGGGATGCCCCTGTTTTTCGTTCATCACCCGCCCGGTCTTTCTCACCGGGCGATGCGCAGAGTGTGCGAGGAGGTAGTTGTGCGGGCGACGCGGGAGGAGTATCTGAGGCCGAACGCCGTCGATCCCGTTACCGACCGCAACAGCGGCAATAACGTGGGCAAGGGCTTCCCCGGTGTCTATTTCGAGGAGTGGGACAACGACCCCATCTCCATCGCCCTGATGCTCAAGGGGGGCGGCAGCGAGAACGTGGGTCGCCAGTACAGCCTGCCCGACGATGGACTTTCGGCCGGGAGGGATCTGGAGGGGGTCCGGCGGGTAGTCCTGGATGCCGTCCGCCGGGCGGAGGGGAAAGGCTGCCCCCCGGGGATCCTGGGGATCTGCATCGGCGCCGACCGGGGCTCGGGCTACACCCATTCCAAACACCAGCTCCTGCGATCCCTCGACGACGTGAATCCCAATCCCGCCCTGGCCGACCTGGAGGCGCGGATTCTTAGGGAGGCCAACACGTTGGGGATCGGCCCCTTGGGGCTCGGGGGAAAGACGACCCTTCTGGGAGTCAAGATCGGCGCGCTTCACCGCCACCCCGCCTCTTTTTTCGTCACCGTGACGTACATGTGCTGGGAACACCGCCGCCGCGAGATCCGGATCGAAGCCGACGGAACTTACCGATTTACGGGATGAGGGAAAAATGATTGAATTGAGCATTCCCATTTCGGAAGAACAGATCCTGTCGCTCCATGCCGGAGACGCCGTGGCGATTTCCGGGATCGCGACGACGGGCCGGGATGCGGCCCACAAATACATGGTGGATCACCTCATCGAGGGGCCAAGGCCCCTGTCGGCCGAGGATCAGCGCCTCATCGAAGAGCTGAAGACGATCTACCGCGGCGGGGCGATCTACCACAGCGGCCCCATCGTCCGCAACGTGGACGGGCGCTGGAGCATCGTCTCCTCCGGGCCGACGACGAGCATCCGCGACGAGATCTACGAGGACAAGGTCATCGCCGCCTTCGGGCTTAGGGTGGTCATCGGCAAGGGGGGGATGGGTCCGCGGACGCTCGCCGCCTGCAAGACCCATAAGGCCGTCTACGTCCACGGCATGGGCGGGGCGGGCGTGACCAACGCCCGCGCCATGGTCGAGGTCCTCGACGTATTCAAGAAGCAGGAGTTCGGCCTCCCCGAGGCCTTCTGGAAGATCCGTTTCGACCACTTTCCAGGGATCGTCACCATGGATGCCCACGGGCGGAGCCTCCACGAGGAGCTGGGGAAGACCTTCGACGACCGCCTGGCGGCACTCCTGCGATCTGGATAAAATTTTAATAGAGATCTTTTAATTTGAGGCAATTCGGGATCATGATTACGATCGGCAGTTTTCTGCACCGGGAGGTCCTCAACGATATCATCCTCCGCTGGATGTACGATCAGGCGCGCCCGTCGGATGCGGATCTGATCGTGCGGCTGTCCCATTTCAACCGCGTCTATGTCTCCCGTTACCTGGAGCAGTTTGCCGGTCTCATCTTCCGGGAGCTTCACCAGTGTCAGCTTTTCCCCCGTCCTGTCCAGCTCAAGGGCGAGCTGAAGGACGTTATCGTGGAACATCCCTCCTGCAGTAACGCACGCATCGAAGAGATGATCCTTGATTACGGTCAGAACCCGGGACGCTACTACCGGGAGACCCCTTTTCACGGGATTCTCTACTTCTGCCGCCGCAACGGCTGCATGGAATATGTCGGGTCGAGCCGGATCAAGCGGGTCCGCCGTCTGGCGGAAAAGACAGCCCGGCGGATCATCGATAGGATTTTCGCTTCGGTCAGGAGACATGCCGATACCCTTGCGGATGAAAGGGCCCGCCTCCTGAGCATCCCGCGGGAGCAGCTTTTTACGGCGCCCGAGGAGATGACGGAGGAGTTCCTCCAGGCGGAGAAACGCCTCCTGAATGATCTGCGCGAAAGGAGACCGATCGCGGGTGCGGCGGAAGAACTGGCGATCAACGACGTAGCCGGCGTGAAGGTCATCCTGGAAGAATCCGAACAGCGGAAGCTGATGGAACTCTTCGAGAGGCTTCCGAACTGCGAAATCGTGGAGGAGGAGAAGCATACCGGGCGGTACAACGCGACCAATCTGATCGTCCGTTACCGGCCGCCCCGGGAAGAGATCCTGGCCCATCCCCTCGGCCGGAGGATCCTGAGCGTCATGCAGGCAAGGGGGCTCTCCCCGTACGAGACAAACCAGGCCTTTGCCGAATTCGTCCGGTCGGGGGAGGAGGATGTCCTGCTGGAGATCATCCTCTCCACCTATCAGGAGATGCTGGAGAGCGAGATCGGCCGCTGCATCCACGAAGACCGGATCATCGAGCAGAGGCTCTGTCAGCAGTACCGGGGTCCGCTGGCGAGGAACATCGAGTACCTGCTGGAGTACCTTTTTACTTTTCCCGTATCTTTTCAGAAGGAATTTGGCGAACTGCCGATCAAGCTCTGGAACCGGTACCTGCCGGACTATTTTGACGAGATCTTGAAGAAGCTCTTCCGCATCCCGCCGGACAATTTCCTGGACTAGGCATGACGCTCTCGTAAAAAGTCTTAAAAGCCTTGAATTGGGACGGCTTCGTAAAAAGTCCGCAGGCAAGGCGCGCGCGGGGACGGATTTGAAATCCGTCCCCATTATGAGACGTACTGTGGCGTACGCCGCAATGACGAAGGATGAAGCGCAACGCAGCATCCGGACTTTTTACGTAGCCGTCATCCCTCTCGCTCCCCGACCATCCTGAAACCCTCGTCGAGCAGCTTTTCCGTCTCCCTCGCTCGGATTGAGGGGGTCTTCGCCCCCATGACCACTGCGATCAGACGGGTGTCCCCGCGCTTGGCCGTAGCCACGATGTGATATCCCGCCTTTACGACCCAGCCGGTCTTCAGACCGTCCGCGTTGGGGTAGTGTCTCAGGAGGCTGTTCCTGTTTCGCTGGGTGATGTCGCGGTAGGTGTAGTACTGCTGGGAGTGGAGATCCAGGGATTCGGGAAATCGCTGGAGATAGTCGCTGGCCAGGATCAGCATGTCCCGCGCCGTCGTGACCTGGCCCCTGGCGGGGAGACCATTGGGATTTTTAAAAAAGCTGCGGGTCATGCCGAGCTGCCGGGCCTTCCGGTTCATCCTCGCCACGAACCTCTCCACATCGCCTCCGATGTATTCGGCGACGGCCACGGAGGCGTCATTGGCGGAAACCACGGCCATACCTTTGAGCAGCTCCTCGAGGGGGATCTCGCTCCCGGCCTCGATGAACATCTTCGATCCGCCCGTCCTCCCGGCCTTCCGGCTGATCTTCACCTGGTCTCCAGGCCGGACGCGGCCGTCGCGTATCGCCTCGTCGGCGAGATAGAGGGTGAGGACCTTGGTGATGGAAGCCGGCTGGATCGGGGCGTTTGCATTCTGGGCGACGAGGATCCTGCCGGTCCTCATGTCCATCAGGATGGCCGAACGGACATTGAGCCTGAGGGCATCGGCCGCAGAAACATTCAGCGATACAAAGAGTATCAGAAGGACCGCACTGAGGATCGAAACGCGTTTTACGATCATCTTTTTTCCTCCTGCGCGTACCCCTGCCGCTCCGGGGCAACGTCATGGATGTCAGCCGGCGACGTCGGCGCGGCGGTGTCGTGATGTTACTCCGGCGCCAGGCGGCGGATAGCCTCATCCACATATTCCGGCGCAAAGTGGCTGCCGCGGTAGAGGCGGAGAGCCCGGGGGAGGCAGCGCAGGAAGGCGCTGACGACTTCCAGCGCAAAGTAGCTTCCCGTCTCCTTCTGGATGATTGAGATGGCTTGCATCAGGGGCATGGCCCCCGGACCCATCGTCTTGTCCCCGTCGTATTTGGGATATTCCCGCCGGGAGGTCAGGGCGTCGAACACATCGGCAACCGCAATGATCTTCGAACCGAGGGGGATCCGATCGCCGGTCAGGCCGTCCGGATATCCCTGGCCGTTGACCTTCTCGTGATGGCGGCCTGCAATCTCGGGGACGGCACGAAGATTGCGGGGAAAATGAAACTTCTCGAGGATCGTTTTGGTCTTGACGGGATGGGTGTTCATCTCTTCCCGCTCTTCGGGGGTGAAGACGCCCTCTTTCAGCAGAACGGCATCGCGGATCCCGATTTTGCCGATGTCGTGGAGTATCGCCGCCAGCCGGAGCACCTCGATGTCGTTCCTGTCGAGATTGAACTCTCCGGCGACCAGCAGGGAATATTCAGTGACCCGCAGGGAGTGGCCCGCGGTCAGGGGGTGCCGGGCATCGACGGTGGCCGACAGGGTGCTGATCGAACTGTTGAAGGAAAGCCGTGCCTCGTCGATCAGGAATGAATTCTCCAGGGCGATTCCCACCTGAGAGGCGAGGCTCTTCATGAAAACTTCATCCTTGAGGTCGAAGCCGGTCGCCTCTTTCTTGTTGATAACCTGGAGGACGCCGATCATCTGTCCCGTGGGGCTCTTGACGGGAAGGCATAAAACGGAGCGGGTGCGGAAATTGTTGATCAGATCGAAGGAGCGGTCGAAATAGGGGAGTTCCCAGGCGTCGACCACATTGATTCCCTCCCCCGTTTCGGCCACCCGGCCGCTGATCCCCTTGCCGAGGGGGAGGGCGATCGGGTCAATCCCTTCGGCGACCTTGGTCCACAACTCACGCTTGTCCCAGTCGATCACATAGAGGCTGGTCCTCTCGACCGCCATGACCTCGGTTACCCGGCTGATGATCAGCGGGAAGAGGCGGCTGGGTTCCAGCTCTGCGGTCAGATCGGAGGCGAGCGCGATCAGCTTGGCCAATAACTCCTTCAGGTGTTCCCGCTCGGCCAGCTGATCCGCGGCGGTCTGGAAAATGTTGTTGAACGACTGGATCAGGCTCTGAATTTCGTTTTCATCGCCGGCATTCCCGGTATCGCCGCGGGCCGGAATGAGGAAGGTCTCCCTGGCTTCGATCGACTGCTCTCCGAAACTCTTCTTCCCTTCTATCACCTCTGCCGATTTGGCGCGGATTTCCCGGGTCAGTCCTTCCAGCGCCCTGATTCTGCGGAACATCAGGAAGAAGCTCAGGAGGGGAAAGAAAAGCATGACGAGAAGGCCATAGATAAGCGTTTCGCCAAGCTGGCCGCTCTTGTCGGCATCAATGAAGGGCTGGAGATATTGATCGGAGATGAAGATGAAGATCAGGAGGGGAAAGATCGAGGAGAGAACGAAGAAAACGAGAAAGATCTTCTTGGATTTTTCTTCCGCCATCGGTTTGAAGAATTTCATCGACGACCGTGCCTGCCTTTCCCGGATGTCGTTTGCTCTGCGGTTCATGACCGGGGGCGCGATCCTCCGGTGGCCCGATCTATATGCGAAAGGATAGCGAATGTCAAGCGCTCACGCAGGCCTGCGCGACGGAAGTCCAGTAGGGGGACATGCCGCGCAGCCTCTCGATGATGGGGGGCAGCTTTTCGATCACAAAATCGATCTCCTCTTCGTTATTGTAAGTGCTCAGGCTGAAACGGATGGATCCGTGGGCCATGGTAAAGGGAACGCCCATGGCGCGCAGCACATGGGAAGGCTGAAGGGATCCGGAGGTGCAGGCCGAGCCGGAGGAGGCGCAGATGCCGTATTCGTTCATGAGCAGGAGAATGGCCTCTCCCTCGACAAACTCGAAGCTGATGTTCGTCGTATTGGGCAGGCGCTGAAAGAGGTCGCCGTTGACCCGGCTTTGCGGGATGCCGTCCAGAAGGGCCGTCTCCAGCTTGTCGCGCAGGCGCTTCACCGCGGTGTTTTCCGCCTCCATGCGGCGGGCCGCCAGTTCGCAGGCCTTTCCCAGCCCGATGATGCTGGGGGTGTTCTCAGTGCCGCCCCGGCGCCCCTTTTCCTGATGCCCCCCGATCAGAAACGGAGAAAACTTGGTCCCCTTTCGGACGTACAGCACGCCGATCCCCTTGGGGGCGTGGAGTTTGTGACCGGAAATGGAGAGCATGTCGATGGCGCTCTTCTTTACGTTGATCGGGATCTTGCCGGTCGACTGCACCGCATCGGTGTGGAACGGGATGCCCCGTTCATGGGCCAATGCTGCGGCCTTCTCCACGGGGAAGATGACCCCCGTCTCGTTGTTGGCCCACATGAGGCTGACCACCGCCGTGTCAGGCGTCAGGCTGCTTTCCATCTGCTCCATATCCAACAAGCCGTTCTTGTCCACGGGCAGTTCCGTGACCCGGTAGCCCTGACCGGCGAGATTGGCGCAGAGGGACTTGATGGCGGGATGCTCGACCCGGCTGGTCACGATGTGGCGCCTTTCGGGATGCGTCGCCAGGGCCGAGCGAATAGCGGCGTTGTCGCTCTCCGTGCCGCAACTCGTGAAGATGATCTCGTCCGGCGATGCGCCGATGAGCGTCGCGACCTGTTCGCGCGCCTCGCGGAGTTTCTGGGCGACCTGGCCGCCGAAGGAATGCATGCTGGAGGGGTTGCCGTAAAGGTCGTGGAAATAGGGCAGCATCGCCTCCAGGACCTCCGGGGCCACCTGGGTCGTGGCATTGTTGTCCAGATAAACGATTTTCATGGGGCCACCTCCTCGATGATCAAATCGGGTGAAACCAGATCCCGGAGTTTCGCCTCGACGAAATGCTTCAGGGTGATGTCGGACGCCTTGCATACGGCACAGGCGCCCCGCGTGGCTACCAGGACGCGGTTGCCAACGACGTCGATGAGTTCGATATCGCCGCCGTCATGCTTCAGGGACGGCCTGATTTCCCGCTCGAGGGCTTCCTCGATCATCCGGATCTTCTGGATGGTGGTCAGCTTCGGCCGCACCGCCGGCTTGGCCTCGGCCCTCACCCGCTCGATGATCTGCCGGATGGCGTCATGGCAGTTGCCGCAGCCGCCGCCCGCCTTGGTGTAATTCGTCACTTCCTCGACCGTCGTGAGGTTGTTTTCCCGGATGGCCCGCTCGATCTCCCGGTCCGTTACCCCGAAACACTCGCAGACGATCTGCGCTCCCGTCTCCTTTGCCGGCGCCCCCTGGTAATTTTCGATC
>Ga0154454_1085_pt5 | contig 17734 bp, 16 predicted proteins | sample RifGroC2_FD_105647 | JGI IMG/M metagenome (GOLD analysis project Ga0154454, IMG submission 105647) | Syntrophobacterales bacterium GWC2_56_13 | reverse complement strand
TGTAACATGCTTTCTTTATTACATTATTTTTAGCTGGCTCCCTAAAGAGCCGACGAAAATGTTATGTCAAATCGTTCCGCGAAAATCGGTGATAAATTACGATACTTACCAAGATATTGAAAGTTACAAGGGCAGGGACAAGGGCAGACCCTTTTTTGAACAAGGGCAATTAGAAGAAGAAGGAAGAGAAAGAATGAATAAAAACCCCTGCGATTTTTCTGCAGAAATTTTTCTTCTTCTGGAAAGATACCCTGATCAGGAAACCATCAACCAAGCATTTCAAGCCATATCATCTACCAGGAAATCAAGCCGCATTGCCGACACCGTGAAACTGTCCATTCTGAGATCATGGAAACGACACCCGGTTGAATCGGTCATGGAAGGAATCAAGACCTATGTTGAAAAGGGATACCATAACCAGGGTAAACCGGAAAAGTATCTCTTGGGGATCATCCGAAATTTAAAACCAGAAGCCAGCATAACCGGGGGGCAAGTCAGGAAGTCAACGGGAAGTCATGCCCTCGATGAGCATTATCGAAGCCAGGGGATCAGGATCATATGACGGCGCTTGAATATATCCAGAGCAAGGGGCTTGAATGTCGGATTCAATCAGGACAGGTTATCTTGAAGACCTGTCCCTTTTGCGGGGATACGAAAAGTCATTTCTACATGGATCAGGATGAAGGCGCCTTTTATTGCCACAAATGCCAGGAACGGGGGAACCTTATCACCCTGAAAAAGCATTATGGCGACTATCAGGAACGGAACATCATGAATCGACCTCATGCAAAGCCACAGGGAGGCGTCAGACGGGCTTTCGAGGATAAAGACGCCCCTTCTATCACGCCGGATGAAAAGAAGGCCACAGAAGCCCATGAGCGGCTTTTGACCGACCCGGACGCTATGAGTTACATCACCGAAACCAGGAGGATCAGCATTGAAACCGTCAAGGCTTTCAATATCGGTTTACAGATCGACAAAGACGGAAGCCGATGGTTGACGATACCCCACTACGAAAAGGGCAAACTGATAAATATCAAGAGCCGGTCACTACCCCCTGCAGAAAAGACCTTTCGGCGCGTGAAGGATTGCCGGTCAATCCTTTTCAACGGCGACGCCATAGAAGCCCACGGGGATCAAATTTATATCACTGAGGGCGAAATTGACGCCTTGACCTTGAGTGACCAGGGAATAAAAAACGTCGCGGGGATTACCACCGGGGCCGGATCATTTGACCCGTCATGGATTGACCAGCTTCAAGCCGTCAAGAAAATCATCCTCTGCTATGACAACGACAAGAAAGCGGACGGCACAAATCCAGGCCAAACAGGAGCGAGGGAAACGGCGCGGCGGTTAGGATATGACCGATGTTTCAACGTGGTCTTGCCGGACGGTCAGGACATCAACGATTTTTTCACGGGCGGTCATGATATTTTCGAGTTTCAAAGCCTTGTCAATCAAGCCCGTCAATTTGATGTTGCCGGGATCATGACCTTTGCCGATGGTCTGAAAAAGTATCGAGAGGAAGCACAAAGACCGGACCAGGTGACCGGAATTAGAACCGGATGGGCGGACGTTGACCGGATCATCAAAACGGGCTTCATGCCGGGGGAACTGATTGTTTTAGGGGCACCCCCGAAAATCGGGAAAAGCACCTTTGCCTTGCAGATCATCACCTATAGCGCGCTTCAAGATGCCCCTGCCCTGTTCTTTTGCCTTGAAATGCGACCGATGAAGATCATTCAAAAAATCATGCAATGCCATAACCAGTCAGAGGGAATCGGATTCGAGGAAACTGAAAGGGCGCGGATCAACTTCAAGGGCAAGCCTCTTTATTTGGGCTACTGCTACCAAAGGCCGACGCTTGACGGAATCATTGAAACACTGAAATCGGCGATCCGGCGCTATGGCCTGAAACTGTTATGCTTCGATCACCTTCATTTCCTTTGCCGGTCAATCAACAACCAGGTTCAAGAAATCGGGTTAGCTGTTCAATCCTTCAAGTTTCTTGCCGAAGAGCTTGAAATTCCGATCATCCTGATAGCGCAATCGCGAAAGATTCAGGCCGACAGCATCATGACAGCGATGGATTTGAAAGATTCATCGTCAATCTTTTCGGATTGCGATCACCTTATCATCCTTCACCGGGCGCGTAAGGCCAGCAATGGCAAGGAGGGTGAAACATTACAGACCGAAGCCTATGACCCGGTTACCTTGGTGCGGGTCGAGGCGAGCCGGTACAATGCCGGCGGGGAAGCTGTTCTCTATTTTCATGGCGAATATTCGCGGTTTGATCCAATTGAGAACCAAAACATTTCAAGGGGGTAACGTGACAGGTCAAAGAGATAACGCGAGCTGACACACGGAAGAACGGATCAGGGACATCGAAGCGCACGGCATGGCGGCAAGCCGGCGAAAAGGATGTGTATATGCACATAGGAACTATCAAGAAAGGGACACCTGGCAGTGCTATCCGGGCTTTTTGTGTGAGTTGCTGCGGTGGTATTTTCGCAGAAGTTAAAAGCTGCGATGGCGACGGCAGAGCCCCTGCCTTTGACGCCTGCCCTTTTCATCCTTATCGGATGGGCAGGGGCCGACCATCTGTCAAGATCCTCCGGGCATTTTGTCTTCAGTGCATGGGGGGCCGAAACGACTTCGTCCAGGAATGTGACACGATGGATTGTTCCTGTTACCCCTACCGTATGGGGAAGAACCCGGCGATGATCGGAAAAGGGTATTTTGCGAATCAGGCCAGAAAGAAGAAGGCTGAAATATGCCCCGTGAGGGGGGCTTTCGCGGTCCAGAATCAACGATCGGCCACAGGGTGATGGTAAGCGCCACCATTATATTTTCTCGGCCAGAAGTTATGCAGGGGCCTGCTCCCCCCTTCCGTTCATTTTGTATAAGCAAGATTTCTGCATGTGTTGTTGAGATTATTAAGACTTTTTGTAGCACGACCTGGAATGATGGATTGACCGACCTTGCTGTATAGACACACAGTTTACGTGTAAAAAAAGTGCCATTAAAAGCTCACCAAATGAGCCACATCAGCGGAGGTGGAATATGAACAAAGAGAAGCAGGAAAGGAAAGAAAAATTTCGTGTTAGCCGCCCCTGGGTCATTCTGCCGTGGATTATCGTGAGCGGGAGGAGTGTGCAACCTGATAGCCGGGGATAATGTGGCTCCGGTTCAGCGCTTTCATCTGTTGGGTGCGGCGCGTCGTTATCAGGCAAACGGCAGAGCGTACCCCGATAGAGGCATTCGGGGACGACAAATAGTTTTGCAATTACCTGATGCGGTCCAAGATTTCCCGGACATCATTTTGTAATCTGCGGTATCTCTGGTCACTTTCTGATTGCCAAACCTTTTGCTGGTAATCACTTTCTGACTGCCGAAACCTTTGCATAGAATCGCTTTCAGGTTGCCGACTCCAATTCGTCGGCCTCATAAGATATTCCTGCTGCTGTCTAAGGTAGTCCTGTAGCAGTTGACGATACATTTTAACTCTGAATTGTCCCTCGGGAGTTTTTAGATATTCAACCAATTCAGCCATCTTCTTTTGTTTTTCTTCGTAAGATAGATAGTCGGGATCTCCTTCAGCCTTAAAATTAGTGATAGAAGCTGGAGGGGGAGAAGTCGAAGCATTTTTTACTCCATTTTCATCAGTCCAATAGTATATCTTTCCTGCATATACATTGGAATTATTTGGATTTATGAATTGTAAAAATGCAGTTGCCATGGCGATAAAGACACATAGCATCAAAACTCGTTTCATTTCGTTCCCCTCTTTGTTGAACCACCGAACCTTCTTATCCTATCCATAAGAAGAAGATATTTTTATCCAATATCTGACACATTTGCTTCAAGGCAATAATCAACTTTTTCATTTAGAGCCTTTCTTTACTTACAATATTTCCATTCTTGTCTTTACATATACGCAAATAAACGCCGCCGCTTACCGTACCGCCAGTCACTACACCGCCGGCGCCTACCATACCGCCGCTCATCGTACCGCCGCTCAGCGTAGTATAGCATTTAATCTCTCCTATTTCTTTTTGTCGTCGTTCTTGTTCTCCTTTTTGTTGTTGTTCTTCTTTTTGTTGTTGCTGTTGTTGTGCCTGTTGTTGTGCCTGTTGTCTTTTTGCTGCTTCTGTGGCTTGATATGTTTTTCGATTGGCCTCTTCTGTTGCCTCAGAAGCTCTCCTCTTTTGCTCCTCCTGTCTCTGATACTGTTCAATTTCTGCCTTTGTATCTTTCTGATAACTATCCGTATCATATTTTTTTATGTTATCTGGTGGAGGAGTTGTGGTTACATTCATCACGCCTTTTTCATCTTTCCAGTAATAGACCTTTTGAGCGCAAACAGATGATGCAATCAGCATACTGAGGAAGATACACATGAGCGCAATTCGGAATTTCATATTACCCTCCTTTATTCGGTAATTATTACTCTCTCATTAAGTCGCTGATAAGAAACACAAAACCCCGCACTCTTTTAGAAGCGGGGTCTATGATCGCCATACATCACCTCATCGGGTTAATGGCGCTGTGACGGCCAGGAGCATTTGGAATCACTGGTATAGTCGCACCTGTTCCTCTGATTTGTCAATAAATATCCGTTCCATGATTATCCGTTCCGTCACAGAAGGAAGAGGCCACTTTTTCAAATTTTTTGAAATTTTTTGCGGCAATACCTCCCCATACAGGCAGATCCTACGAGCGGACACCCCCCGGTGTCCGGGAAGCATCCCTTTTCTGGGTGACGGTTGCAGTTACGATTCCCATAGAGGGGACCCAGACGCCCCTGGTCGCTGAAATCCGGGTCCTCCCGGGGTGTCTGGGATAAGCATTCTTTTCCCTGGGGCTGGGAAGGTAGGCCAGAACGCCCGATATTTGCTCCAAAGCAAGCTCCCACAGTGGCTACAGCAATCAAACGGTGCGGATAAGGGTAAGACAGGGGGTAAAGGAGATCGAGGCGCGCCTGGATGAATACGCCGCGGCCCTGGGAGGAACCCGACGCTATTATGCCGGGAGCAGCAGCAGGATTCAATGAAAGATCGTGAAGGCCTAAAATCAACGATCTCTTGGGGACATGGTCAGAGAGCAAGGGTAAGAGTAGATCGTCAGTCCTGGACGAATCTGATAAGCCCCACGGGCAGAAGAAGCTGAAAGTGAGGAAAGCATGGAAAACGCGATAGCCAGATTAAAAGTGCCCCCGTCGAGGTTCGAACTCGAAACAGCCAACTTAGTAGGATGGTGCTCTATCCGATTGAGCTACGGGGGCACCCATAAAAATAAAAAGGGCGAAACGACCGCCTCCCTCCTTTATGTCCGGGTTTTCTCGTTCGTCTCGCCCCTCGGCCGGTTTCGAGCATTTCTGCCCTCACCATCCTACTGGCTGAAGTAAAAACCCCTTTGGGGTAATTGTCAAGCAATTTTTACACGATGAGGATGAACATGGAAAATCCAATAGCAGCACGACCGATGATCTACAAGGAAGCGCGGGAGTGTGTGGATAAGATCAATGCGAATCTCACTAACATACGGCAGCTTCTCCTAACTCTATATGAACGTCAAGGATGGGACGCGCTCGGATATCGAAACTGGCAGGAATGCATCAAAAAAGAACTTACGAAAGGGACATTGCTAAAGAAAAGGTGATTTATGGGAGTCTATCAGAGGGGCTGTCACTCGCCACTTTTAATCTTTCCCCCTCATTCTGCAGATAGTATTGGTATGCGTTATTTTCCTTGACAAGGCAGGCGGGGCGGAAATAGATGGATTATGGCTCTTCGTTATCATCCTGAAATAGGGACCATCGTTATTTGCGATTATGATGGATTCATTGAACCCGAAATGGTTAAGCGGAGACCCGTAATTATTGTTTCCCCCAGGTTTAGAAATAGAGAAGGGTTATGTACGATAGTACCGTTGAGCACTACACCGCCAAATCCCGTAATGCCGTACCATTACAAACTGAAACTCGATAAACCACTTCCCCCGCCATATGATTCTTCTTTCCATTGGGTAAAGGGGGATATGTTGGCAACCGTATCGTTCAGCAGACTTTTTCTCCCTCGCACACATAAAGATGCAAATGGAAAACGAGAATATGTTATTAAAGTTATAGAAGATATTGATCTCCGTAAGGTAAGAGAATGTATACTACATGCTCTTGCTCTTTCCCTCTTGACAGGGCACCTTTAATGTGCAATATAGTGACCGTACCCGCTCTGCATAATGCATCGGGCTAAAGTCCACTTCGGTGGCCGCCATACAGGGGGAGATTGCAATCCATGTATGGCGTCTGATCTCTGAAGGCCCTTGCAGAAATGCGAGGGCCTTTTTATAATCCCACCCGCTTCGGCGGGGTTTTTATTCCCGGGGCGAGTGTGAAAGCATCCGCCTTTTTTTATGGCCGCTGACCCCCGGTTTCGGTCAGGGTTTTGGGGGCAGCGAAAAGAAAAGTGGGGACAGAGTGGGGACAAAGCAGCTATTCAAAGAAAAAGGGATTGCGGCATTTCTCCGCAACCCCTTGATTTCTATGGTGGGCCAGGACAGAATTGAACTGTCGACACACGGATTTTCAGTCCGTTGCTCTACCGACTGAGCTACCGGCCCCCGTTCTCAGGTTGGTTCCCGCCGAAACGGAACGCTCTTCTATAAAATATGCCCCTATTTGTCAAGCCATTTCTCTGGCGAAAATCTTCGACTCATCATGATCAGTGGGTTCGAGAGTCGACGCACTGATCTTCAGGCCGTTGCCCTGGCGGCTGATCCGTTTCTCCATGGTTTCCGGACGGAGGAGCCTCCTCAACGCCGAGGGGATGGTTGACCGGTTCGACTCTCACCCGGACGACGAGGGTGGCGGCGATCTTGTCGTGCCATCCCTGCTTCCTCCCGTCGAAGGCGATCCAGAGGAAGCCGAGCCAGAAAAATAGGCCGGAGATCAGGTAGCCCACGCACCGGAGGAAAGCGACGCCGAAGGTCATCCGGACGCCCGAGGTCTGGATGACGCGGAGGCCGAGGAGCATCTTTCCCGGGGTCTGGCCCGCGGCGCCATGGAACCATGTGAAGTAGCCCATTCCGGCGATGATCGTCGTGACGACGTAGACGACCGGGAAGACGCCCATCCCGCGGGGAATGGTTCCCGAGGATAGGGCGCGGCCCAGCGTATTGCCCCCCAGCTCCAGGGCGAGGAGGCCGACGAGCAATAGGACCAGCGAGACGAGATAGAGGATGACATTGTCGATGAGATAGGCGAAAAGCCTCCGCCAGAAACCGCCGAACCGCTTATCCGCCATGCTAACCTCCCCTCCCTGTGTCGCCGAGGGCGCCCCTCTCGTATTGGATGACGGCCAGGACGGCCGCCGCCGCCGTATCCACGCGGAGCACCCTTTTCCCCAGGCTCACGGAGAGAAAACCCGCCTGCAGAGCCCGATCGATTTCGCCTTTTTCGAATCCCCCCTCCGGCCCGACGACCAGGAGAAACGACTTCATTCCCACCTGCCGGGGATCCTGCAGGACCCCACGGATCCCCCTTGCCGACTCCTCTTCCCAGAAGATGAGATTGAGCCCCCCAGGACGGCTGAAGAGGAGCATCTCCTCGAACGTTACGATCCCGCCGATCTCCGGGATGTCGGTCCTGCCGCACTGGCGGCAGGCCTCGACGGCGATCTTCTGCCAGCGCGTCCGTTTCTGCGGCGACTTTTCCACCGGCCAGCGAGGGACAGACCGTTTTGCAAAAAAGGGAATGATCCTGCCGGCGCCGAGTTCCGTGGCGTGGCGGATGATCGCCTCCATCTTCTCCACCTTGGGAATGGCCTGGCAGAGCGTGATCTCGATGGCGTCAGCGGGCGCAGGACGCTTCCCCGTGATCTCCAGGGAAATCCCTCCTTCCGGCCTCTGCCGAATGACGGCGTCGTACTCCCAGACGCTGCCGTTGAAGACGACGAGGGGATCTCCCGCTCTCATTCTGAGGACGGTTCTGAGGTACCGCGCCTGATCCCCGGCTGCCGTGCAGGTATCACCCGTCTCGAGAGGGCGCGGAAGATAGATCCGGGGAATAGTCATAGACGGCGGCCCTCATTTTTCAGGACATAGCAGCTCCATTCCTTTTCGGTGATGAGGCGGCGGAGCGAGAATTCGTCGCTCAGGAAATGGGTCTCGATGTCCGGTTTGTTCTGCTCGACGATACCCGAGATGACAAGGTAGCCGCCGTCGCCGAGGAGGCGGAAAAGATGGTGCCGGAGCCTGATGAGGATCTTCGCCGTCAGGTTTGCCACGATCATGTGGAAGGGCTCCGCGAGGGTGGCGACGTCGCGGTCGAGGATCTCGACGCGATCCTCGACCTGGTTGATCAGGATGTTTTCATGTGCGATGTCCACCGCTTTCTTGTCGATGTCCACGCACAGGACCCGTTTGGCGTCCAGTTTCGCACAGGCGATGCCGAGGATTCCCGTTCCCGTCCCGACGTCCAGGACATGCCACTTCTCGATGCTCCGGTCGTTGAGGAGGATCTCTTCGATCGCCTCCAGGCACATCCGCGTGGAGGGGTGCTGGCCGGTGCCGAAGGCCATCCCGGGGTCGATCTCGATGACGATGTCCCTGCCGGTCGGGGTAAAACGCTCCCAGGTCGGTTTGATGACGATATTCCGGCTCACCCGCAGCGGATTGAAGTATTTCTTCCACGCCATGCCCCAGTCGGGATCGCGGATGGTCTCTGTCCGAAAGGTCGGCCTCTCCATTTCGGGAAAGATTTCCCCCAGGCTGTCAAGGTAAGTCTGGAGTGAAGCGATGCGCCATTCCAGATGGACGTCAACGGGAAGGAAGGCCTTCAGCGTCTCCCCGGTCGATGGATCGGGAAAACCGTTCGGAGATTGAGACTCCAGGGATTCCTGATAAGCGCCCTGGGAACCGATCTCCGTCATGAAATTGGACAGGGCGTCGATCATCTCTGCCGGGGCGAAAAGCTCGATCTTGATCCAGTCCTCCGTCTTTTCTTCCGCGTTTCCCTTTTGCTCCGGCATGATCCGCGCCATTTCCCCTTAAAAAATGTGAGGCGTGAGGAGTGAAGAGAGAGGAGTGAAAACCTCCTCACTCCTCACTTCTTACTCCTTAGTTGTTCGTTGTGCATACTTATAACTTTTTCGGACGGATATTTCAAGCGGCTTGAATTTTGGGGATCTTCATGATAATGACGATTGACATTCCGGAGGCGATTTTTCCGGAGATCCGCTCTACGGCGGAAACCTGAAAGGAGCGGCTGTGCGTTATTATCCCCTGTTCCTAAACATTTCCCGACGGAAGTGCGTCGTCGTCGGCGGCGGAAGCGTGGCCGAGCGCAAGGTGGGAAGGCTCCTGGCCTGCGGCGCCCGGGTGGAGGTCGTCGACAGGTGTCTGACGCCGGCGCTCGCGGCGATGAAAGGGGAAGGGATAATCATCCACCACGACGCCGACTATGAAGAGGCCCATATACGCGGTGCCTTCCTCGTGATCGGCGCCACGGGCAGCGATACCGTCAATGAGCGGATTTCCCGCGATGCACGCGCGCTGGCGATACCTGTCAATATCGTGGACGATCCCGTTCGGTGCGACTTCATCCTCCCGTCCGTAGTCGAGCGGGGCGACCTCCTGATCGCCGTCTCCACCGGCGGCAAGAGCCCAGCCCTGGCCAAATGTCTCCGCAAGGAACTGGAGGAGGCATACGGCCCTGAATATGACGTCCTCATCGAGATACTGGGGGAACTCCGGGAAAAGGTGATCGCCGGGGGGCGCTCCTCCAATGAGAACCGTAAGCTTTTCGAGGCTGTCGTCCAGTCGGACATCCTGGACCACATCCGGGCGAAGCGGTGGGGACGCCTGAAGGAACAGATCCTGGAACTGACGGGCGTGGAGATGGAGGTAAAACCGCAATGATCGCGATCGTTCTGTTCAAGGCGGCCCTGGCCGTCTATCTGGTAAGCGCCGCCGTCTACATCGCCTCGCTTTTGGGGAGAAGGGTCCTGCTGGCGCGGTTTGCCACGGGACTGATGCTCGCGGCGCTCGTCATCCATACCTTCTCCTTTGCCGCCTGGTGGCTCACGGCGGGAGAGGGACCGGTGATGGGCCTCCTCGAAACCCTCTCCTTTTTTGCCTGGGTCATGGCGATCGCCTATCTTGCCCTTCAGCTCAAAACGAAAACCCGTGTCCTGGGGGCTTTCATCTCCCCCGTGATCTGCCTTTTCATGGTGGTCGCCTCTGTGGGCCTGGGGGGAACGGTCATGGCGCCGGCGATGCTGCGGGGAACGCTCGTCACGTTTCATGTGATCCTCTCCGTGGCCGGCGAGGCCCTGTTCGCCGTAGCCTCCTGTGCCGGTTTGATGTATCTGTTCCAGGACGGCCTGCTCAGAAAAAAGAAAGCGGGAGGCTTCAGCAGGCTCCTGCCGTCGCTGGGCGATCTGGACCGGATCAACCACCTCTGTCTGTTATGGGGATTTCCCCTGTTGACGCTGGGAGGGCTGATCGGATCGATCTGGGCGCGGATCGTCTGGGGAAGCCACTGGCAGTGGGATCCCAAACAGATCTGGACGCTTCTGGCCTGGGGCTTTTACGCCTTCCTCCTCCACCAGCGGCTGGTCATCGGGTGGCGGGGGCGTACGGCGGCCCGCTGGTCCATTGCGGCATTTGTCATCCTGCTCGTCCTGCTGATGGTTGGGAGGCCTTTTTTCCAGACGTTCCACGATTTCTTGTGAATAAATGCGACTCGTTCTTATCGGCATGAACCATAAAACGGCCCCTCTCGAAATCAGAGAGCGACTCCAGCTCTCCTGCGGGGATGATGCCCGTTCGCTCACTGAGTTGATGCGCCTTCCGGAGATTCGAGAGGCGCTCTGCCTTGCCACCTGCAACCGGGTGGAGGTCCTCGCCCGCGTGGCGGAAGGAGAGCAGGCCGTCGAGGGACTTCGGGAGTTCATCTACCGGCAGGGGAACCTCGAACGCGAGGAGCTGGGGCGCTGTCTTTACGTCTACCGGGACAGGGAAGCGGTACGCCACCTCTTTCGCGTGGCGTCGAGTCTCGATTCCATGGTCATGGGGGAGCCGCAGATCTTGGGGCAGCTGAAGGAGGCCTATCATCAGGCGGTCGATAACCGCGCGACAACGGTCCTCCTCAACAGGCTTCTCCACCATGCCTTCCGGGTGGCGAAGCGGGTTCGAACCGAGACGGGGATCGCTGGCAACGCCGTTTCCGTCAGTTACGCGGCCGTCGAACTGGCGAAGAAGATCTTCGGCAACCTTAAGGGGAAAAAGATCCTTATCATCGGGGCCGGGGAGATGTCGGAGCTGGCAGTCCGTCACCTGATCCGCCAGGGTGCAGGCCACATCCTCATCGCGAACCGGACCTATGAACGGGCGAAGGAATTGGCGGAAACGCTCCAGGGAGCTCCCCTGGCCTTCGACCGAATTCCCGAAGCCCTGCCGGAGATCGATATCGTGATCGCGTCCACCGGCGCCCCCGGGTATATCGTGAGCGCGGAGATGGTCGCCTCGGCCCTCCGACGGCGGCGTAACCGTCTCCTCTTCCTGATCGACATCGCCGTTCCCCGGGACATCGATCCCGCGGCCGGCGATATCGAGAACGTCTACCTCTACAACATCGATCACCTGCAGGATGTGGTAGACTCCAATAAGGAGGGGCGGAGAGTGGAGGCGATGAAGGCGGAGGGGATCATTGCGGAGGAGATCGCGGTCTACGAGGAGTGGTTCAACGCCCTTGCCGTCGTGCCCACGATCGTTTCTCTCCGCGAGAAGATGGAGGCGATAATGAAGGGGGAACTGGAGAGATCAGCCTCCTGGATGAAGATCCTGGACGGGGAGGAACGGTCCCGGATCGAGATCCTGACAGCATCTATCGTCAACAAGATCCTTCATGATCCCATCACCGCTCTCAAGGAGGAAAGCAGGGAAAGGGACGAACTGCCGTACGTAGCGGCTGTCCGGAGGTTGTTCAAGCTATGATGATTACATTCTTTCTTCAGAAAGGTGTGGAAATGATTGGAGGACGTCATTAACAAGACATTGAAGATCGGAACGAGAGGAAGCGCCTTGGCTCTGACGCAGTCAGGGTGGGTCGCGGACCGCATCCGGAAACGCCATCCCGGGGTGGCGGTGGAGCTCGTCGCCATCCGGACGAAGGGGGATATCATGCAGGACGTCTCCCTGGTCCAGATCGGCGGGAAAGGGCTCTTTATCAAGGAGATAGAGGAAGCGCTTCTCAGGGGCGACATCGACATCGCAGTCCACAGCATGAAGGACGTCCCGGCCGAGCTTCCGGAGGACCTGGAGATCGGGGTGACGCCGCCGCGGGAGGATCCCCGAGACGTTCTGATCTCCCGGAACAACCGCAAATTGGAGGAGATGCACCACGGGGCGCGCATCGGGACCTGCTCGCTGCGGCGCGGGCTCCAACTCCGGAACCGGATGCCGGACCTGGACATCGTTCCGCTTCGGGGAAACCTTGATACGAGAATCAGGAAGATCGAAACGGAGGACCTTGACGGCGTCATCGTTGCTGCGGCCGGGATCAGGCGAATGGGGTGGGTCGCTAAGGCCTCCCAGTTCATCCCCGTGGAAGTCATGCTTCCCGCCGTCGGCCAGGGGGTCCTCGGCATCGAGACCCGGCGGGACGATGACCGTACCCGGGAGGCGGTAGCCTTCCTTCATGATCCGGTCACCGCCTGCGAGGTCGGTGCCGAGCGGGCCTTTCTGAGGCGCCTGGGAGGCGGCTGCCAGCTCCCAATCGCCGCTTTTGCGAAGAAAACCGGCCAAGAGATTGCTCTGTCGGGGTTGGTCGGAAGCCCCGACGGGCGGGTGATGATCAGTCATGCGGTGAAAGGGCTGGCCACGGAATTTGAAACCCTCGGAGAGGAACTTGCGGAGAATATCCTGGGACGGGGCGGCCGCGCCCTCCTCGACGAGGTCTATCGGAACGCACAACCATGAGGTGGACGGGAGAGAGAAGGAGCGATTCATGACGGGAAAGGGCAGGGTCTACATCATCGGCGCCGGGCCGGGCGACCCGGGACTGATCACCCTCCGGGGGGTGCAGTGCATTCGGGAAGCGGACGTGATCATCTACGACCATCTGGTCAGTCCCGAGATTCTCCGCCATGCGGGGGAGAAGACCCGTCTGATCTACGCCGGCAAGCAGGGGGGCGACCATACCCTTTCCCAGTGGGAGATCAACAATCTCCTTGTAGCGGAGGCGGGACAGGGGGCGATCGTTGCAAGGCTCAAGGGCGGCGATCCGTTCATCTTCGGCCGGGGGGGCGAGGAGGCGGAGGTCCTCCGGGAGGCGCGAATTCCCTTCGAAGTCGTGCCCGGCATCAGTTCGGCGGTCGCCGTTCCCGCCTATGCGGGGATCCCGCTGACCCACCGGAACCATACCGTGTCGGTGGCCTTCGTCACAGGCCATGAGGATCCGACGAAGGGGAAGAGCGACCTCGACTGGCCGACGCTTGCCGGAATCGGAACACTCGTCATTCTCATGGGGGTGAAGAACCTCCCGGCGATCGCGGAGAATCTGATCCGCGATGGAAAAGACGCCGCGACGCCGGCCGCCCTGATCCGCTGGGGGACAACGCCGGACCAGGAGACTCTGACCGGGACCCTCGGTGATATCGCTCAGAAAGCCGAGGAACGCCGTTTTTCGCCGCCCTCCATCTTCGTCGTCGGCGGCGTGGTGGGGCTGCGGGAGACGTTGAACTGGTTTGAGACGAAACCCCTCTTCGGCCGGGGGATCGTCATCACGCGGCCGGAGGCGCAGGCGGAGGAACTGTCTGAACTCCTCCGGGCCGGAGGGGCGCGGGTGATCCAATTCCCGGTGATCCGGATCGCACCGCCCGATAGCTGGGAAGAGCTCGACGGGGCGATCGACCGACTGGAGAGCTACCGGTGGATCATCTTCACGAGCGCCAACGGCGTGGCCTTCTTCTTCCGGCGCCTCCGGGAAAGGGGAAGGGACATCCGGGATCTCAAGGGGATCCGGATCGCCACGATCGGCCCGGCGACGGCCTCGGCGGTTGAAACACTGGGGATCCGTGTGGACCTCCTGCCGGAGGAGTTCATCTCCGAAGGAGTGGTCAAGGCCTTCGCCGGGGAGGATCTCCGGGGGCGCCGCGTTCTCCTTCCGCGGGCGGAGCAGGCGCGCGATGTCATACCCAAGGGCCTCGCAAAAATGGGAGCGGACGTTGATGTTGCAACGGCCTACCGGACCGTCCGTTCGGATCGGAACGCCGCCGAGTTGGAGTCGTTCCTTGCCGAAGACAAGGTGGACGTGATCACGTTCACGAGTCCCTCGACGGTGGCCAATTTCCTCGGGATCATGGGGCCGGATTTTCATCTCCCGTCCAAGGTCCGGATCGCCTGCATCGGCCCGGTGACCGAAACAGCGGCCAGGAGGGCGGGCCTTCCCGTGGACATCCTCCAGGAGCGCTACACGATCCCCGGTATAGTCGAGGCGCTCACTGAATATCGATGGTGAAGTTGATTCCCTTTTTCGAAGGGGATGAAAATAAACTCATTTGAATCGTTAAAAGGCACGAAAGACAAGGTGTAAGATCATGATAGGAATTTCGAAACTTTACTGCGGGGCGGTGGAGCCGGGGGACGTCCTCCGATATCACCGGGAATCGGGGATGCTCCCCTCCCACATGCTCCAATTCTCGAAGGACAAGAAGCCGGTGGTCGTCTGGAACATGTCGCGTCGGTGCAACCTGCATTGCATCCACTGTTACTCCAGTTCGCAGGACCGCCTCTATCCGGACGAGTTGACGACGGAGGAGGCCAAGGCGATGATCGAGGATCTGGCCGCCTTCGGCGCCCCGGTGCTCCTCTTCTCCGGCGGCGAGCCCGTCATGCGTCCCGACCTGCCGGAACTTGCGCAGTTCGCCGTAAGCCGCGGGATGCGGGCCGTCATCTCGACGAACGGGACGCTCATCACCGAGGAGAAAGCAAAGATTTTCCGGGAGATCGGCCTCTCCTACGTCGGCGTAAGCCTCGACGGGATGGAGGCGACGCACGACCGCTTCCGGGGCGTGGCCGGGGCCTTTGCGGCGGCGATGAAGGGGATCAGGATCTGCCGGGAGATGGGTATCAAGGTCGGCGTCCGCTTCACGATCAACCGCTACAACGTCGCCGACGTCCCGGCAATCTTCGACCTCCTCGAGACCGAGAACATCCCGCGTTGCTGCTTCTACCACTTGGTCTACTCGGGCCGCGGTTCGAAGCTGGTCGAGGAGGATCTCTCCCACGCCGAGACGCGGGCGCTTCTCGATCTGATCATGGACCGGACCCGGGACCTCTTCTCCCGGGGGATCCCGAAGGAGGTCCTTACCGTGGACAACCATGCCGACGGCCCCTACGTCTATCTCCGCCTCCTCAAGGAGGACCCCAAGCGGGCGGCGGAGGTTCAGGAACTCCTGAAGATGAATGAGGGGAACAGCTCCGGTCACGGGATCGGCTGCATCAGCTGGGACGGCGAGGTCCACCCCGACCAGTTCTGGCGGGGGATCTCCTTCGGGAACGTCCGAAAGCGCCCCTTCAGCGAGATTTGGACGGACATGACCCATCCCCTGCTGGCGAAACTCAAGGACAAGCGTCCGCACCTGAAGGGGAGGTGCGCGACCTGCCGTTGGCTCGACGTCTGCGGCGGCAATTTCCGCGCCCGCGCCGAGGCGGTGACGGGAGACGTCTGGTCCCCGGACCCCGCCTGCTACCTGACGGACGGGGAAATAGCCGCGGAACAATAAAAAGGGGGACAGCTTATTTAAAGATTTGAAGAAAGGAGCAACGCCATGAACTATCCCGATTACCGGCCGAGAAGGCTGAGGCAGAACGATAATTTCCGGAGGATGATCCGGGAGACGACGCTCTCCGTGGACAACCTGATCTATCCGCTGTTCGCGGTGCCGGGGACGAAGGTAAAGAAACCGATCGTCTCCATGCCGGGGATCTTTCAGCTCTCCGTCGATCATATCGTAAAAGAGACGCAGCGGGTGAAGGCGCTGGGGATCCCGGCGGTCCTCCTCTTCGGGATCCCCGAGAGGAAGGACGAAATCGCCTCCGGGGCGATGGCCGCCGACGGGATCGTCCAGCGGGCGATCCGGGGAATCAAGGAGAAGGCGCCCGACATTCTCGTCATCACCGACGTCTGCCTGTGCGAATACACGAGCCACGGCCATTGCGGGATGATCGAGAGAGGGGAGGTGGCCAACGACGCCACCCTGGAGGTCCTCGCGGAGACGGCCGTCTCCCACGCGAAGGCCGGAGCGGATATGGTCGCCCCGTCGGCGATGATGGACGGCCAGATCGGCGCACTCCGGGAGGGGCTCGATGAGGCGGGTTTCGACACCGTGCCGATCATGGCCTACTCGGCGAAGTACGCCTCCTGTTTCTACGGTCCCTTCCGGGATGCGGCGGAGAGCGCTCCCGCCTTCGGCGACCGTAAGGGCTACCAGATGGATCCGGCCAACAGCGACGAGGCGATCCGGGAGATCTCCCTCGACGTGGCGGAGGGGGCGGACATCATCATGGTCAAGCCGGCGCTGGCCTATCTCGACGTCATCCGGCGGGCGAAGGAGGAGTTCGATCTGCCGCTTGCCGCCTACAACGTGAGCGGCGAGTTTGCCATGATCAAGGCGGCCGCGCAGATGGGCTGGCTGGACGGCGAGCGGGCGATGCTGGAGTCTCTTATCGCGATCCGGCGCGCCGGAGCGGATATGATCATCACCTATTTCGCCCCCGAGGCGGCGCAAAGTCTGGCGGCTACGTAAAAAGTCCATATGCTGCGTTGCATTTCATCCCTCGTCGTTGCGGCGTACGCAAAAAGTACGCCTCACTCCTCGGGACTCACGTGCCTTGCCTCTGGAGCTTTTTACGAAGCCGCCTCGGATTCAAGGCTTAGCTGACTTTTTACGAAGGTATCAAGTTTTGGAAATAATGAGCAAATTTTTTGTAGGAATGACAAGAACATGAAATCAGAAACTTCACGCATTTTGCCTAACACGCTCCGGTTGGTCGCCTGGGAGGTGACCAGAAGCTGCAACCTGGCCTGCGGCCACTGCCGCGCTTCCGCGCTCCGCGGCCCCTATGAGGGGGAACTCGGCACGGAAAAATGCATGCAGCTCATTGATGAGATCGCTGCCTTCGCGAAACCGGTTATCATCCTCACGGGCGGCGAGCCGCTCCTTAGGGAGGACATTTATGATATTGCCGCTTATGGAGACGGGAAGGGCCTCCGGATGGTCCTCGCGACGAACGGGACGTTCGTGACCGAAGCGGTTGCCAACCGGATGATCGCATCGGGGATCCGACGGGTGAGCGTCAGTCTCGACGGACCGGACGCGGTAAGCCACGACCTCTTCCGCGGCGTCCCGGGCGCCTTTGACGGGGCGCTTGCCGGCATCGCCGCGATGAAAAGGGCGGGGCTGGAGTTCCAGATCAACACGACGATCACAAAGGCGAACCTGGCGCAGATCAGGGAGATCCACGACCTTGCCCATCGTCTCGGCGCCGCTGCCCACCACATCTTTCTCCTCGTTCCGACTGGGCGGGGGAAGGAGATGGGCGATCAGGCGATCACGGCCTCCGCCTACGAGGAGACGCTAAACTGGTTCTACGAGGAGTGGCTCGGCTGCGCGATCCAGCTCAAGGCGACCTGCGCGCCTCACTACTACCGGATCTTCCATCAGCGGCA
>Ga0154454_1103_pt1 | contig 17829 bp, 15 predicted proteins | sample RifGroC2_FD_105647 | JGI IMG/M metagenome (GOLD analysis project Ga0154454, IMG submission 105647) | Syntrophobacterales bacterium GWC2_56_13 | reverse complement strand
AAGGCGCCGGTCTTCATCGCCTCCACGGCGGTCTGCACCGTGCCGTGTCCCGTCATGATGATGCCGATGAGATTGGGGTCGATCTCGAGACCGGCCCGGATGAGCTCAATCCCGTCCATCCCGGGCATCATCAGATCGGTCAGCAGCAGATCGAATTCCCGCTCCTTGAGAACAGTCAAGGCTTCGGCGCCCGTCAGGAATCCCGCCGTTTCATATCCCTGGCCGGACAGCATCTCGCAAAGGGCGCTCATCAGCTCGGCTTCATCGTCAACGACGATGACGTGGCCTATTTTGTAATTGGGGTCTTTTTGCGCCATATTTTTCATGATCTGCCTTTCCCGTTCATGGATCCGTTAAACGGATTGAGTTACCCGGATCTATTGATGACAGGGTAATCCGGACTTTTGTTCCCTTTCCAGGAATCCCCTCGCTTGTTATATCGAGCGTTCCCCGGTGTTCCTGCGCGATGCGCCGGCAAATGGCCAGCCCCAGCCCGGTGCCCTTTCCCTCCGGTTTCGTAGTATAGAAAGGGTCCATGACTTTGGGCAGGATCTCAGGCAGGATTCCAATCCCCATGTCGGCAATCTCGATAAAAATCTTTTTTTCTTCAGTTTGCGACGCGACGCGGATCGTCAGCGTTCCGCCCTTCGGCATGGCGTCGCTCGCATTCGTAAACAGGTTCAGAAACAACTGCCTTAATTGCTGGCGGTCTGCGAGGATCCCCGGAACATCGGGTGCAAACTCCCTGATGACCTGGATATTGTTCTTGCGTAGGTGGTAGTAAATAAGTTCGAGGGTCTTTTCAATTTCCTCGCGTATATCCACCGTAGAGATCTGCTTCTGGTTCCGGCGGCTGAACTGCAGGAGGTTGGTTACCAGGGTTCCCATCCGTTCGACTTCCTGCCCGATGATTTCCAACTCCCGCCGACGCGGATCGTCTTGGGATGTCTGCGCCGTCAGGGATTCGATCCGGAGACTGACGGTAGCCAGGGGATTGTTCAGTTCGTGGGCAATGCTGGAGGCCAGTTCTCCCATTGTTGCCAGCTTCGCTGCCTGCCAGAGTTGCTGTGTGACCGCATTCAGCTCTTCATTTTTCGCCTGTAGGTCCGCTGTTCGCTTGCGGACCTGCTGTTCCAGGTTGACGTTCAGATTCTGGAGGCGCTCATTGGCCTCCTGAAGCCTCAATTGCACGGCAGCCAGTTCCCGGTTCGCCTTCTGAAGCTGCTGATCCTTCCGGTAAAGCTGGACGAAAAAAGCCACCTTGGCTTTCAGGATGAGAGGTTCGAAGGGTTTAGCCAGGTAGTCCACGGCGCCGGCGGCGTAGCCCTCGAATATGTATGATTCATCCTTGCTGACCGCAGTCATGAAGATGATGGGGACGGCGCGGGATGATTTCCGTTTCTTAATCAATCGGGCGGTCTCGAATCCGTCCATTTTCGGCATCTGGACGTCGAGGATGATGACGGCAAAGTCCCGGAATTCAAGGATACGCTTCAACGCTTCCCGGCCCGAGGTCGCCCGGACGAGATGATAATCGGGATCGTCCAGGACCGCCTTTAACGTATCAAGATTGCTATCGTTATCATCCACCAGCAGGATGTTGACCTTTTCTTCCATAACACTCATACCTTATCTCGGCAATGTCTTCACACTGGAACTCGCCGACAGACCGGCGATAAATTCCCCGATGCCCTGCAGGGACATCACCTTGTCCACCGCCCCGGCGGTGATGACGGCCCGGGGCATCTCCGGTGCTTCGGCAGTTTCCGGATCCTGGGCAATGGTCACGCCGCCGGTTTTTTTGATGGCCGTCATTCCCCGTGCCCCATCGTCATTGGCTCCGGTCAGAAGTACCGCCGTCACGCCTTCCCCATAGGCATCCGCGGCGGACTCGAAAAGGACGTCGATAGACGGACGACTGTATTGGACCGGTTCGTCAATGGAAAGGACGAAGGCGCCGTTCTCCACAAGCAGGTGGTAATCGGCCGGGGCAATAGTGACTTTTCCCGCCTCAATCTCTGTCTTGTCCTCCGCTTCGACGACGGGCAGCAGGCAGATACTCTGGAGAAGCGGAACCAGCCGGTCTTCTTCCAACGGCATCCGATGGAGGACGGCAACAACGGGCAGGGGGAAAGCTGCCGGCAAAACGGTAAGGATCGCCTCCAGGGCCTTCAAGCCCCCCTGGGAACCGCCGACGACGATGATGATATTTCCTTTCATCAGCGCACCTTCCGGAAGAGGCGTTCCTTGTCGTCAACAGAGCCATAAGCGGACTCATGGGGGCTGAAAAGGAGGTTTTCCTTTTCACCCAGCCCCAGGAAACCAAGGTGCATCAGGCTCTCATAGAGGAGGCCATGAACCCGGTTCTGGAGCTCCCGGTTGAAATAGATCATGACGTTACGGCACAGGATCACATTGAACTCATTAAATGATCCGTCGGTGACCAGATTGTGCTGGGCAAAGACGATATTCTTTGCGAGACCGGGCTGGAAGCGTACGCCGTCGTACTTGGTGTTGTAGTAATCGGAAAAATTGCCCTTGCCGCCGGCGCCGATGTAATTCTGGGTGTAGGTCTTCATCTTGCCGAGAGGGAAGATGCCTTTTTTGGCCTTTTCCAGGAGGGCTTCATTGAAATCGGTGGCATAGATGCGCGACCGCTCATAGAGATTCTCTTCTTTCAGGAGAATGGCCAGGGAGTAGACCTCCTCCCCGCAGGAGCAGCCAGCGTGCCAGATGCGCAGAAACGGATAGGTGCGCATCGCCGGGACGACCTTCTGCCTGAAGACGCGGAAGAAACCGGGGTCACGGAACATGGCGGAAGTGGTGATGGAAAAGTCCATCAGCAGGCGCTCCATGACTTGCGGGTCGCGGAGGACCCGCTCAAGCAGGGATGTGATTGTGGGGAGATCCTCTCCTTCCATGCGCTTCACGATGCGGCGTTTCATGGTGGAAAAGGCATAGTCCCGGAAATCGTACCCGTATTGCTCATGGATGGCCTCTAAAAGCAGCCGGACTTCCAGCTTTTCCACATCGTTGGCTTTCATTATATCCCCACTCCTCAATGTTTATACAGCCACACGCGCATCAGCGACAGGAGCTGGTCGGTGTTCACCGGCTTGCTGATGTAGTCCGACGCCCCGGCTTCGATGCACTTCTCCCGATCCCCCTTCATGGCCTTGGCCGTCAGCGCAACGATGGGCAGCGCCTTGAAACAGTCATCCCGGCGGATGCCCCGCGTCGTCTCGTAGCCATCCATCTCGGGCATCATGATGTCCATGAGGACAAGGTCAATGTCGGGGTTCCCCTTCAGAACCGCGATGGCGTCCCGGCCGTTTTCCGCGTAGAGGATCTTCATCTTGTGGGGCTCCAGCACGCTCGTAAGGGCGAAGATATTGCGCATGTCGTCGTCAACAATGAGGATCTTCTTATCCTGGAAGACCTCCTCCGGTTCATGGAGCTGGCGTATGAGCTTCTGCTTCTCCTTGGGAAGCCTGGCCTCGACCCGGTGAAGGAAGAGGGCCGTCTCGTCCAGGAGCCGGGCCTGGGACTGCTCTCCCTTGAGGATGACGGTAGCGGCTTGGCGCTGGAGGTTCTGCGCCTCATCAGGGGAGAGTTCCAGCGCCGTATACACAACAACGGGCAGGTCCCGGATGCCCAGCTCCTCCGCCATCCGGTGGAGGACGACAAAGCCGCTGATATCCGGGAGTTTGAGATCCAGAATCATGCAGTCAAAATGCTGTTTCTGCAGGAATTCGAGGGCCTCATTGCCGCTGCCGACGGCGGTGATGACCACGTCGCCGTTGCCGATGAGCTTGACGATCCCCTCCCGTTCCTCCTCGTTGTCCTCGACGACGAGGAGGGATTTCAGCTCCTTGCTGATGAAGCCCTCCAACTGGGTAAAGGCCCCTTCCAGGGCTTCCGCAGAGACGGGTTTCGTGAGATAGGCCATAGCCCCCAACTGGAGCCCCCTCTGCTGTTCATCCACCACCGAGATGACGTGGACAGGGATGTGGCGGAGTTCCGGGAGGGACTTGAGGCGCTCCAGGATCGTCCAGCCGTCCATGACGGGGAGCATGATGTCGAGAAGAATCCCGTCGGGCTTGAACTCATGCGCCAGGGCCAGCCCCGTGTCCCCCTTGTCGGCCCAGAGGACCTTGAACCCGTGGTCATGGGCCATATCGGTCAGGATGAGGGCGAACTTCGCGTCATCCTCCACAATGAGGAGGGTCCGGTCGCCGGGCTGGATGGCGTAGCGGTCATCCTGGACCACAGGAGGCAGGGCGATCTCGATGAATGATTCCCTGTCCGTCGTTTCCGCCTGCGGCGCCGGTTCCTTCTTCTTAGCCTTGAGGCGCGGGGGTTCGAGAACGGGTTCGCACGGCGGTTCCGGGCCTTTCTCTCCCCCTTCCGGTCCTTTTGAAGTGTCAAAGGATTGGGGCAAATAGAGGGTGAAGATGCTGCCGCGACCTTCTTCGCTTTCCAGGTGGATCTCGCCGCCCAGGATCCGGGCGATCTCCCGGCTGATCGTGAGGCCGAGACCCGTGCCGCCGTACTTGCGGCTCGTCGTGCCGTCGGCCTGCTGGAAGGCCTCCCAGATGACCTTTTGCTTATCCGTGGGAATGCCGATGCCCGTATCGGATACGGCAAAGGCGATCACCTTACTGACCTTCCGGAGCGCCTCGTTCTCGAAACGCCGGTCGGTCCTTGCCGGTTCCACGGTCAATTTGACGCTGCCCTGGTTCGTGAACTTGAAGGAGTTGGACAGGAGATTCCGGAGGATCTGTTCCAGGCGCTGGCGGTCCGTGCGGATCGTCGCCGGCACGCCTTCCCGGATATCCACCCCGAAGTTCAGCCCCTTCTGTTCCGCCATCTGCCCGAAACTTCTGTCCATGACGGCCTTGACGTCCGCAAGGGGAACGTCGCCGATGCCGATCTCCATCTTCCCCGCCTCGATCTTGGAGAGATCCAGGATCTCGTTGATGAGGTTGAGGAGATCATCGCCGCTCGCGTGGACGGTTCGGATATACTCGATCTGCTTGTCCGTCAGGTTGCCCTCCTTGTTCTCCGAGACGAGCTTGGAAAGCAACAGCATGCTGTTGAGCGGCGTGCGCAGTTCATGGGACATGTTGGCCAGAAATTCCGACTTGTACTTGGAGGTGATCGCAAGCTGCTCCGCCCGTTCGGCCAGGGTTGCCTGAGTCAACTCCAGTTCGTTGTTTTTAAATTCCACGTCCTTGCGCTGGTCGTTGAGCTGGACGGCCTTTTCTTCCAACTCCTCGTTAGCCGCCTGGAGATCCTTCTGCTGCTGCTGGAGAAGCTCCTGGGACTTCTTCAGGGCGCCCGTCTGCTCTTCCAATTCCTCATTGGAGCGCTTCAGCTCCTCCTGCTGGCTCGTAAGTTCTTCGGCCAGGGACTGAGACTGCTTGAGGAGTTCTTCAGTTCTCATGCTCCCCATGATCATGTTGATGACGACGCCCATGCTCTCCATGAGCTGTTCCAGGAAGGTGACATAGGTCTCGCTGAAGCGGTTGAAGGAGGCGAGCTCCACCACTGCCATGACCTGTCCTTCGAAGAGGACGGGCAGGACGGCGATGTTGAGGGGCGTCCCCTCGCCGAGGCCGGAGGTGACCTTGACGTAATCATCGGGCACATTGGCAACGACGATCGGCTTCTTCTCGAAGGCCGCCTGACCCACAAGACCCTCGCCTATCTGCCAGCGGTTGGCGACGTTCTTCCGCTGAACATAGGCGTAGGAGGAGGTAAGTTTCAGGATCGTCTCGTTGGCCGCCTGTTCGGTCAGATAGAAGACGCCGTGCTGGGCGTTTACGAGCGGCGTCAGCTCCGACATGATCATCTGAGCCACCGTTTCGACGTCCCGCTGGCCCTGGAGCATCCGCGTGAAGCGGGCCAGGTTCGTCTTCAGCCAGTCCTGCTCCTCGTTGCGCTGGGTTGTATCCTTCAGGGTGCTGATCATCTGGTTGACATTGTCCTTCAGTTCCGCCACCTCACCCTTTGCCTCGACGTCGATGCTGCGGGAGAGATCGCCCTTCGTCACCGCCGTGGCGACCTCGGCGATGGCCCGCACTTGGGTGGTGAGGTTGGACGCCATACCGTTCACATTGTCAGTCAGGTCCTTCCAGACGCCCGAGACGCCTTTCACCGCCGCCTGGCCGCCCAGTTTTCCTTCCGCGCCGACCTCCTTGGCCACACGGGTCACCTCGCTGGCGAAGCCGTTCAACTGATCCACCATCTGGTTGATCGTCTCCTTGAGTTCGAGGATCTCCCCTCGCGCCTCGACGGTGATCTTCCGGGACAGGTCGCCGTTGGCCACCGCCGTGGTCACCACGGCAATATTCCGCACCTGATCCGTGAGGTTTGTCGCCATACGGTTGACGTTGTCCGTCAGGTCCTTCCAGACGCCGAGGGCGCCCAGGATATAGGCCTGGCCGCCTAACTTTCCTTCCGTCCCGACCTCCCGCGAGACGCGGGTCACTTCCGAGGCAAAGGAGTTCAATTGATCCACCATCTTGTTGATCGTGCTCTTGAGCTGGAGGATCTCCCCCTGGGCCTCGACAGTGATCTTCTGTGAGAGGTCGCCCGTGGCCACCGCCGTGGTCACCAGGGCGATGTTCCGCACCTGGTCCGTCAGGTTCGACGCCATGCGGTTGACATTGTCCGTCAGGTCTTTCCAGACGCCCGAGACGCCCCGGACATAGGCCTGGCCGCCTAACTTCCCTTCCGTTCCGACCTCCCGGGCGACCCTCGTCACCTCGGTGGCGAAGGCATTGAGCTGATCGGCCATCCGGTTGATCGTATCCTTCAGATCGAGGATTTCCCCGCGGGCCTCGACGGTGATCTTCTGGGAGAGGTCGCCGTTGGCGACCGCCGTCGTCACCTTTGTGATGTCCCGCACCTGGGAGGTAAGGCTGCCGGCCATGCCATTGACGCTGTCTGTAAGGTTTTTCCAGACCCCCGAAACCCCCATCACCTCCGCCTGGCCGCCTAACTTGCCTTCCATCCCGACCTCCTTGGCGACCCGCGTCACCTCGGCGGCGAAGGCGTTTAATTGATCCACCATCTGGTTGATCGTATCCTTGAGCTGGAAGATTTCTCCCTTCGCCTCGACGGTGATCTTCCGGGAAAGGTCGCCCGCGGCGACCGCCGTCGTCACCTCGGCGATATTTCTCACCTGGGACGTCAAACTTCCCGCCATGCCGTTCACATTGTCCGTCAGGTCTTTCCAGACGCCGGAGACCCCCTTCACCTCGGCCTGGCCGCCTAACTTGCCCTCGGCGCCCACCTCCCGTGCGACCCTGGTCACCTCGGCGGAAAAGGCGTTCAAGCGATCCACCATCTGGTTGATTGTCTCTTTGAGCTGGAGAATTTCTCCCCGCGCCTCGACGGTGATCTTCCGCGAGAGGTCGCCTTCGGCCACCGCCGTTGTCACCTCGGCGATGTTCCGCACCTGGGAGGTGAGACTCCCGGCCATGGCGTTGACGTTTTCCGTCAAGTCCTTCCAGACGCCGGAGACCCCCTTCACCTCGGCCTGTCCTCCTAACTTTCCGTCCGTCCCGACCTCGCGCGCCACTCTCGTGACCTCCGCGGAGAAAGCGTTCAACTGATCCACCATCTGGTTGATCGTGTCCTTGAGCTGCTGGATCTCTCCCCGCGCCTCGACGGTGATCGTCCGAGAGAGATCGCCGTTCGCCACCGCCGTCGTCACGAGGGCAATATTCCGCACCTGGTCTGTGAGGTTGGCAGCCATGCGATTGACGTTTTCCGTCAGGTCCTTCCATACCCCGGAGACGTCCTTCACATCGGCCTGGCCGCCCAATTTTCCATCCGTCCCGACCTCCCGCGACACCCTCGTCACCTCCGCCGAGAAGGCGTTCAGGCGATCCACCATCTGGTTGATCGTGTCCTTGAGCTGCTGGATCTCTCCCCGCGCCTCGACGGTGATCTTCCGGGAGAGGTCGCCCTCGGCCACCGCCGTGGCGACATCGGCGATGGCCCGCACCTGGGTGGTGAGGTTGGACGCCATGCCGTTGACGTTGTCCGTCAGGTCCTTCCAGACGCCCGAGACATCAGCCACCTCCGCCTGGCCGCCGAGGATGCCTTCCGTCCCGACCTCACGGGCCACCCTCGTCACCTCCGCGCCGAAGGCGTTCAACTGATCCACCATCTGGTTGATTGTCTCCTTGAGCTGGAGGATTTCCCCCTGCGCCTCGACGGTGATTTTCCGAGAGAGATCGCCGTTGGCCACCGCCGTCGTTACCTCGGCGATGTTCCGCACCTGGGAGGTAAGGTTCGCGGCCATGCGGTTGACGTTCTCCGTCAGATCCTTCCAGACGCCCGAGACCCCCTTCACCTCTGCCTGGCCGCCCAGCATGCCCTCCGTCCCGACCTCGCGGGCCACCCTCGTGACTTCCGCGCCGAAGGCGTTCAGGCGATCCACCATCTGGTTCATGGTATCCTTGAGTTGCAGGATTTCTCCCCGCGCCTCGACGGTGATCTTCTTCGAGAGGTCGCCTTCCGCCACTGCCGTCGTCACCTCGGCGATGTTCCGCACCTGGGAGGTAAGGCTACCCGCCATGGCGTTGACGTTGTCCGTCAGGTCCTTCCAGACGCCGGAGACATCGGCCACTTCAGCCTGGCCGCCCAGCACGCCTTCCGTCCCGACCTCGCGGGCCACCCTCGTAACCTCAGCCGAGAAGGCGTTCAACTGATCCACCATCTGGTTGATCGTTTCCTTGAGTTGCAGGATTTCTCCCTGCGCTTCGACGGTGATCTTCCGGGACAGATCGCCGTTGGCCACCGCCGTCGTCACCTCGGCGATGTTCCGCACCTGGGTGGTCAGGTTGTTGGCCATGCCGTTGACATTTTCCGTCAGGTCTTTCCAGACCCCCGATACGCCCTCCACTGCCGCCTGGCCGCCCAGGATGCCTTCCGTTCCGACCTCACGGGCCACCCTCGTCACTTCCGAAGAGAAGGCGTTTAAGCGATCCACCATCTGGTTGATCGTGTTCTTCATTTCCAGCATCTCGCCCTTGGCCTCGGCGGTAATCTTCTGGGAAAGATCGCCGCTGGCCACCGCCGTCGTCACCTGGGCGATGTTCCGCACCTGGGTGGTCAGGTTGTTGGCCATGCCGTTGACGCTTTCCGTCAGGTCTTTCCATGTGCCCGAGACATCGGCCACCTCCGCCTGGCCGCCCAGGATGCCTTCCGTCCCCACCTCGCGGGAAACCCTCGTCACTTCCGAAGAGAAGGCATTAAGGCGATCCACCATGCGGTTGATCGTGTTCTTCATTTCCAGCATTTCGCCCTTGGCCTCGGCGGTGATCTTCTGGGAGAGATCGCCGCTGGCCACCGCCGTCGTCACCTGGGCGATGTTCCGCACCTGGGTGGTCAGGTTGTTGGCCATGCCGTTGACGTTTTCCGTCAAATCCTTCCAGACGCCGGAGACGCCCTTCACCTCTGCCTGACCGCCCAGGATGCCTTCCGTACCCACTTCGCGGGCCACCCTCGTCACTTCCGAAGAGAAGGCGTTTAAACGATCGACCATCTGGTTGATCGTGTTCATGAGCTGGAGAAGCTCCCCTCTGGCCTCGACAGTAACCTTCCGGGAGAGATCCCCCTCGGCTACCGCCGTGGTCACCTGGGCGATGTCGCGCACCTGGGAGGTGAGGCTGCCGGCCATGGCGTTGACGCTGTCCGTCAGGTCCTTCCAGACCCCCGATACTCCCTCCACTGCCGCCTGACCGCCAAGAATGCCTTCCGTCCCCACCTCGCGGGCTACCCTCGTCACTTCCGAGGCGAAGCCGTTCAACTGATCCACCATGGCGTTGACGATGCTGCCGATGCGGAGGAACTCGCCCTTCACGGGCACCCCTTCGATCTCAAGGGCCATCTGCCGGGAGAGGTCGCCCTTGGCCACGGCAGTGATGACCCGGCCTGCCTCCATCGTCGGTTGGGCCAGATTGACGATCAGCGAGTTGAGGGACTCAATTTTCGCCTGCCAACCGCCCTTCAGGCCGGTCACGCTGGCCCGTTCCGCCATGTTGCCTTCCCGGCCGACAACGTTGCTGATGCGGATGAACTCGTCTGTTACCCGGCCGTTCATATCGGCTAATTCGTTGTAAAGCCCGGCGATCTCCCCCATGACGTCATCCCTGCCTAATTCCAGACGGAGGGAAAAATCCCCCTCCAGGATGGCCTGGAGGGCTTTCAGCATAATCTGCTGCCGCGCCCCTTCATCGCCTTTCTCTTCCCTCAAGATCATAATGTTAGGTACCGTGGGTTGTTCCCCGGGTGATTCCTTGAGCGGCATTCTGGGCGACGCCCCCCCCTTCTTTCCTCCTCTTGCCTTCGTAGCCATGTTTCCCCTCCTGTTTCAATGAATAATGTATGTCCTCATAAATATTCAATAGCTGGATAACCTTATTAATTTTATGAAACTTCGCCGGTGAATAACTTTCAAGGTAAAGTCTTGTTTACCGAGAATCGGGGCTCCAGAATTAGCGACATTATCCTCCCTTGTCCGGGATTCTTTATGCATTGCCGCTGCTCATTCCGGAAGCCAGGGAGGTTTCGATCCGGGCGAGGCGTTCTTCGAGCCTGTCCATCGCCTCCGGCAGGGCCTGCTGGTTCTTGGCCCGGGAACAGAAGGCGGGATTGTTCACCCACCAATCCATGCCCATCTCCTTGGCCTTGTCGACGGAGCAGATGACGAGACGGATCTGGATCGTCAGCAACTCGACGTCGACCAGGTTGATCCGGATATCGCCGGCGATCACAATCCCCTTGTCCAGGACCCTTTCGAGAAGATCCGCCAGATTCGTACTTTCCAGAGAATGTCGAGCGCTGCGTTGGATTGCCATTTTCCCGCCTCCTGCTATAACAATTTTCCCAAAGGTCCCAAATCCAGATTCAAATCATCGCTTTCGAGACCGAATTCGCGGGCGATTCTCGCGATCTCCTCGGACTGACGCATCAACGTAAAACCGAGACGCTCAATCTCTTCATCCGTAAGGCCTCCCGCATCAATCCTGCGGATCGCCTGTTTCTCCAGGAGTTCATGGAGGAGTTTGACCACGGTCAACACAAGTTGGGCCAGACCGTTTTTTTTCTTATCCGGATCGAGGTTCATGCGCCGGGACGAGGCCCGATTGCCCCGCGGCGCCATGGTTTTTACAAAATCGCCCATGGCCGGCGACTCCACCCGTTGGGGGAGGGGGCTGATTTCAAATCTGTCCCCATCAGAAACCGCGGAACCCGTGTTCATGTTCATAGCGCCAGACCCTCCTCGCGCCGGGCCGTTTCCACCGAAGTCAGGATGACCTGCAGGCCCAGATAAATAAGATCGATGTCGGCGACGGAGATCATGACGTCGCCGACAATCACGGCGCCTTTGTTGAGCACACGGTCGAGGGTTTCGCAAAGGCTGATATGTTCTTTTTCATCCAGGTCATCAAAAGCCATTTTGCATCTTACTTTCTGTCATTCCGGGCTTGACCCGGAATCCAGGTTTATGGGGACAGATTTGAAATCTGTCCCCATAAACCCGCCTCCGCGGGAGTGACGACGGAGCGTACGGGAATGACGATTTTTCGTGGTCTCATCATGCATGGGTCGGTACAGAAGCGCTCCCAGGGCGTCGAGATTTTCGATTCCTCGGGGATCGCTCTGCAAATACACCACCGGCCGCCTGATGCCGGGGAAAGTCAGCGCAAATTTTTCCCGGACAGCGGATTCCCTTTGGAACAGGGAACGGCAGAGGGGATCAGGGACGTCCGGCGTCGCCATGTTTAAAAACAGGCAGGGAACCGGAATTTCCAGACGCCCGCAGGCGGCGACAAGATCCGTCGTTTCCGCAAAGGACATCTCCGTGAGGATGCTGGCCGCGTAGAGGACCGCCTGGGACGGGTCCCGCAGAATCGCCTGCAGATGCTTCAGATCCTTGGATAGTCGGACCAGGCGCTGAGAGATCCCCGGCAACCGGAAAATTTTTCGGTACTTCAGGAAGACACTGAAGAACGCCTTCAACCATTCCTCGATGATCTCCGGCAATTCCAACAGCCTGATCAGGTGACCCGTCGGCGCCGCGTCAAGGACCAGTAGGTCGTAACCCTCCGGGGTCAGGAAATCCATCACCGCCGCCAAGGCCATCAGCTCATCGATCCCCGGGGGCGACAGGTCCATGACCCGTTCCATGACTTCACGATCAAACGTTAGATCGAGGTTCGGCATCAACTGGGAGAGGAATTGCGCAAGCTCCTTCCGGTACTGATTTTTCAGGGCGACAAAATCGGCGGTGACGTCCATTTCCATGGCCCATAGCCCCGGCGCCGCCTGCACCGGCTCGGGACCGAGGGGCATGTTCAGACAATCGGCAAGAGAGTGGGCGGGGTCGGCTGAAAAGAGCAGAATCCGTTTCCCTGTATAGGCACGGGCCAGACGCAGGGCCGTGGCGCAGGCCAGGGTGGTCTTGCCGACCCCGCCTTTTCCTGCAAATACGAGCATTGCTGTTTCCGGCGAGGGCAGGGGGATGGGGCTGTCGACGCGGGATAAGATGGGGACAGATTTCAAATCTGTCCCCAGGCCTTTCAAATCTGTCCCCAGACCTTCCCAGAAGGACCGGAGCGATTCCATACCGCGTATTTCCTCGGGATACATGGGAACCCCCCAGAGCCGGAGATGAGAAAAAACCGGCTCGTGAAAAATGCGGGCCAGTTCCTGCAACTGGCGGGCGCGGATATGACGGCAGGTGAGACATGGATTTTCCGGGTAGAGGCGGTTGATGACCACATCCGTGACGCCGATGCGGAGGCGCTGCAATTCCCGGATCAGATCCAGCGTCTCTTCGATGCTCAAGGCGTCTGCCAGCATGATCGGGACAAACCGGCACTGCCGATGATCCTTGAGAAGTTTTTCCATCTGCTTGACGGAAGCGGCGAGTCCTTCGATGAAGTGATCGAGGTCGTCACGCTGATAGGATCCACGGAAAAGCTTTTTCATGTACCGGTGTTTGGCCAGGAGCGCGTCCAAGGCCTCCAGCCACTTTCGGATCATGTCGGGCATTTCCATGAGGCGCAGGGTGTGCCCCGTCGGCGCCGTATCCATGATGATCCCGTCGTAGGCCCCCTCTTTGACCCAGCGGCTGATCTCCAGGAAGGCGATGAGCTCGTCCATCCCCGGCAGGGAAAGCTCCAGAAAACGGTTGATGTCCTCTTCGTCCAGGAAAGTCCCCCGGGAGGCGATTTCCATCAATCGCTGCCGGTTTTTCTCCTGAAATGCGTGGAGATAGGCCTGTGCGTCCAATTCCATGACCTTCAGATTGGGGGGCGGCTGGGCCCCGGAGAAACTATCCTGAAGGGAATGGGCGGGATCGGTGGAGACCAGGAGCAGGGATCTTTCGGGATGACGGAGGGCGAGCTCCAGGGCCGTCGCCGCCGAGGCGGTCGTCTTTCCTACGCCGCCCTTGCCGCCGAACAGCAGAAGCCGGATGTTTCCATCGGTCAAAAAACCAGGCTTCCCTGTTGCGTCTCTCATCGATTCTTAACCCCCAGTAGAGTATCATTTAATGAGACCTTTGATTCTTTGACATTCCATTCCGTTTAACGCTTTGTTCTCTAGCGAAATTCAAAAGTCATAAATTGTCCGGACTCCGGTTTTCACCGGAGTGACGATATTAATGATGGTGAGTCGTGCTCGTCGTTCCCGAAGTGGCAGCTGCTACGGCAGCCACTCCCACTGCCGCTACCGCGACACCGACAGCAATTGTCCCGGCGGTGATCCCGGCAGCGGCGCCGGCTCCAGCGGCAGCTCCACTTACACCGGCACCTGCGGCGCCTGCTGCTCCAGCACCTGCATCGGCCGCTCCCGCGCCTGCGCCTGCTGCTGCCGCTAAGGCCTGTAATGGAACTGCAAAGGACAAAAAGAATAGCATTGCTGCCAGGTATGCATATTTCCTTAAGTTTTTCATGGTAATCCCTCCTCGGTAATTTCTAAATGACGAAACCTGTTTGAGACCTTACGGGCTTGACCTGGAATCTGATTGGAATCCTGGATTCCCGCCTGCGCGGGAATGACTCCTTTTTACGAAGCCATCAAATATCTCTGTGTCTGCATCATGCCCATTTCGTCTTCGCTTTCTTTTTGGAAGCCTTTCCAAAATAACAACCTCTTCGTTGTCTTCCGCATTCCCCCCGTCCGCGGCCGTCTCCTTGATGGCGTCGAGACGGTCGAGGAGCGCCTTTTCCTCGGCGTCGAATTCCGCTTCCGTCATCCGCCCCGTCTCCAGCATCATATAGAGTTCGCTCAACTGCGCGGTGATACTGTCGGCTTCCCCGACCTGTTCCTCTATGGCGGCGTTGTGGATCTCCTTAAAGATCCAGTAAATTCCCGTGAAGGGGGCAGTCAAGATGTCGTCTACGATAAGCATACGGTCCTCTCTCGTCGGCAGGACGACGGATCACAACATCAGTTCCACGTCCACGAAGTTATGAGGCGCCCAGGGGCCATTGAAATCGAAGGCAAAATTGTTATCGAATCCGCGCGCCGCCTCGAATATGGCTGCCTCAAAATCCTTATCCACCGCCTCCCGCCCGACCAGGCAGGCCAGATTCATGACGTCCCGTTCGTTCCGGGGGGTGTTTCTCTTGATTTCAAAACAGCAGGGAGACAGGATCGACTCCACCCTTTCTGCGTGATCCTCCCGGTCCTCCTGAAGGACCCGGTCAAAGAAACGCCCGACTTCGATCTTGTCTTCCTGGGTTGGGACACGATTGCTCCCCAAGAACTGGTCCCTTGCCGCCCGGATCTCCGCATGGGTGTTAACGAAATACTCAAATATATTCGGCACATCCCATGCGACCCGCAATCCCATCTCCGCCTTGCCATGAACACGGCGAAGCTGTTCGGCAAAGGACTTACGGTTGAGCGACAGGATCCGTTTGATCTCTTTTGCCCCTTCCGCGATGACGCCGAAACTAATGGGCAGGACGGCGTCTTCCTCCATGAGGCGTTTGAGGACGGCTTGGTGCGCCGCTATGTGGCGGCGTTCCGGGCGGATTTTCCCGTCGCTGAAATTACTGACCACGGCGCCGACCTGGTTATTCGAGATGAGATAAACCGACCCTCCTCCGATGCCGATATCGCCGTACTCACGGTCTCCTGCCGCCGGGATGACGGCATAAAGATATTTCCCCTCATTTGCTGCTGCTCTACTTCCCATATCGCTGTCCCCTTTATTCTGCCTTGGAAAATATGCCCTCGTCATTCCTGGCTTGACCCGGAATCCCAGAATTAATCTCTGGATTCTCGCCCGAGCCTGCCCTCGAATGCCCTTGTCGGGGGCGAGAATGACAATCAAGGTTATATTTCAGCGGCGGCAATGCGCGTCAGTTCCAGGAATTTCACCGACTTGACGAGGCCCTCGCTCAGCTTGATCTCCAGGAGGGCGCTGCACGTGTAGCACTTTACCGACCCCTCGTAGTCACTGTAAGCATCATCGAGTACGATGATGTGACCGCAGGATAGACAGTTAATTTTCATGGATGGATCTCCTTCCTTTTCATGCTTCGTGGCACCCAACGTCATGGGGGTTTAGTATCTGATCTTGAACGGCCCCGTGGTTGTCCGGGGCGCCGCTGCCGGAACGTCCACGATCGGAAGGCGCTGGCGCGGGGCGCCCTGGGCTTCCAGAGAACGGATGATCTCCTGCCTTTCCGCCTCGATGTCCTTGAAGCGCTGATCAATATTCTGCACCCTTTCCAGGGCGCTCGTCTTTTCCTTTCCCCGGCGGTACTTTTCCATCTCGAGGATGCTGAGCTTCATATAGGCCTTGTAAGGAATGGTGCTTTCATTCACACGGCCCGAGATGGTCCTGATGTCCTGCACGCCTCTCATGATTCTTTTTGTCATTGGCGTTCCTCTTTGCCTTTCTCCTTTGCCGGCTTTGCGGACCCGCAGAACTTGCGGATCACCTCTTCCACTTTCTGCATCATGACCGGTTCGCCGCCCCGGGTGACCTTGGCGGTATCCGTGGCCAGGACATCCCGGCACACCAACTGAAAAAACAGATCATCCCACCGTGCGCGCCGGTTCTGAGACGCAAGGATCCGGCCGATGGCGATCCCCGCCCGGATGGTCGGACGGTTATTGTTCACCCCGAAACTTCTCAATTCCCTCACGATATCCACGATCCGCTCGGAATCTTCCCGGGGGAGTCCCGATTTCTTCATGACGATCATGATTTCCGTATCCCGATCATAGTGTTCTAAGTGGATGGTGATCAGGCGGTCCATCAGGGCGTCCTGGGTCTTGTGGACCCCGGCGTATTCCTCGGGGTTGGAGGTAAAGATCGCCCGGAACTCGGGATGCACGGCCATGTATCCCTCTCCGGAGCGGCGCAGTTTCGGCAGGTTCAGAATCCCCTCGGAAAGGACACTCAACAGGGCATTGTTCGCTTCCGGCCGGGATCGGTTGAATTCGTCATAAATGAGGATCTCCCCGTTCTGACAGGCCGTGGTCAACCGGTTGTCCACCCAGAGGCTTTTCATTTCTTCCTCCGTCTTCAGGACCGAGTGGATATAATTGTCGATCAGTTTGTTTTTCCTGTAGCCGGCGTCCTTGCCCACAAGATCGGAACTGCCGAACTCATCATCCCCGTGGACCAGGGTGACGGGGCGTCCGAGCTTGGACGCCACATGAAAGGCCAGGGTCGTCTTTCCCGTTCCCGCTACACCGGAAAAATGGACGGGATACCCGGCAACAAGATAGGCTAAAGCACGTTGCGTGACCTGCTCCACATAGGGAGAAGAAATAAAAGTATCGCCGGCCTCGGGCTGAACGCTGTCTTCCCCGGCCGATAAGCGCACGGTGGACGCGCTGACCACTCTTAATGTATTCTCACTCATGTACCCACTTCTCCTTCCTGAAATGAGTGCAGACGACTGCCGGCGCCCGGCCCAGGACCTTGATACCGCGTGCGTTATTTCCTGCCCCGTTTTGCCTTGGTCGCTGCTTTGGCGGGTTTTTCATCCGGCCGACTCCTTTTTGTCCGTTTCCGAGCTGTCATGGAGTCAACGACAGGCGCCGGCGTCTTGGCCTTGGGGGGTGCGACCGCCTTGACCTTGGGCGTATCCACTTTTTCCGGTTCCGTTATCTCCGGCATTGCTTGCAGTTGCATCTCCGGCGGCGCCTCCTGCTTCTTCTCTGTCACTGCTTCTTCTTTCACCGGCGGCGGCGCGGGTTCCATGATCTCCGGCTCTCTTTTCCGTTTCATTATCGGGGGGTTCCTGAGATACTTGCCGCCCCAAGCAAAGCGCGCCCCCGTCAGGTCGTCCGCCGTTTCCTTCAGCATACCCGTGACCTGTCTTCTCATTTCCATGAGAAAGTTTCCCCGGTCACGCTTACCCGCCCGGGCCATATCGCCCCGGAACCTGGAAAAATCGCCCAGCAGGGAGTTGACCTCATGAACCATGTTTCCCACGAAAGTCTCCCGCTCTCTCTTGGTTTTTTTCGCCATCGCGTTGTGGGCGGCGGTCAGATCAGTCTTCATGGCCGAAACCGCAGCGGCCAGATCCCTGGCGCCGCGCGTCAAATCCTGCATCAGCACGCTCCGGGCGCCCCGCAGGGCGTCAATCTCCCCTCGTAAGCGCGTCATGTCATCGGTCAAATTGCCCATGATGATTCTCCTTCACCTTCTCCGAACCCGAAAAAATCCGTGCAGGGCGGAAGCCAAAAATAGCCCCCGCCCCACGGGAACCCTTACCCCAGGCTTACGCCGGAGCAGCCGCAATGGCCGTCAAGCCGATCGCCTCGGCATAC
>Ga0154454_1104_pt2 | contig 17920 bp, 10 predicted proteins | sample RifGroC2_FD_105647 | JGI IMG/M metagenome (GOLD analysis project Ga0154454, IMG submission 105647) | Syntrophobacterales bacterium GWC2_56_13 | reverse complement strand
TGCATGGAGAGTTTTCCGTGGCACGAAATGCAGGCATCCTTTGTGGTGATGATGCGCTGGTCCGCAGCGGCAACCGTTGCGCCTGTCGCCGGAATCCAGTCATAGAAGATAACCGCAGGGTTAACAATCGGGGAACTGGCTATCCTGATCGCCAAACGGTGCTTCAGGGTCGGCTCATAGGCGACACCCGGAACCGTGGCCAGATCCTTTGAGAAGGTGTAGGTATAGGTTCCATCGCCGTGAGAAACCAGGTTAGCGGCGACACGCTCAGTAGTGGGGCGTGAGGTATCGGTCACCATGTAACTGACCCATTTATCGGGGCTCCCATTTTCGCCCGGTACCAGTTTGGCAATGGTGAAGCGCAAATTGGCAAGGTTAGCGCCGGATACTGCATCAAGTCCGACAACACCTTTGCCGGCAGCGTCCTCCACCCAAAAATTCACCACCGGCGGGCTGGCGATGGTGACGCTGGTAACTCCTCCGCTCAGGGTCAGCGATGCGAGCTGCTCGGCAGTCAGTGAACTGAGGCCCGTCAAAGTTGCTCCTGACGGTCCCGCCGGACCTGTCGCGCCTGTCGTGCCTGCCGCGCCTGCCGCGCCTGCCGCGCCGTCGCTACCGCCGCTGCAACCGCTCAGCGCGAGCGCGGCAACGGCAAGAAATGAGATAATCATGCCATACTTCTTCAACTGCTTAATTTTCATTTGAAGACCTCCTCCTTCGTTATTGAATATTTCACCCATTTTTCCACTCATCCGTTATTGATCCTGGTAAACTTATTGCCGCAAATATATTTATACGTATATCTATCCTAGCGTCTATATCTGCAATGACTGTGCCATAGGGAATCACAGATAATGCCTAATGATATCAGTTTATTAACAAAGTGGAATTCGTGGCTGTGTTCTGGATATCTGGCGATATAATCAATCTTGATTGGTTATATCACCAGATATCCCGCCGCCGCCGGGGGATACTAAATGCGATCCTTTCGGAACGACTATGAGAACGGGACATTGGGGGGGGAGCTGATTATGGAATAATAATTGCAGGTATTTAGCGAGTTACCGGTGGTGCCGCCAACCAAACTTCCCCGAAAATGCGAGGGTTAGGGGAAGTAGCCGTATCTGCCCTCCCGGGGGAAGGGCGCATGCAAAATCAGGCAGGGAATGTAGCCATGAAAAAAATCCTTATCGTCGATGATGATGATCTCTTTCTTGAGGGACTTGACAAAGTACTGCAAACCGCCTCCACAGAGGTGAAAACGGTGGAAACAGGGAATGCGGCCCTGCAGGAAATCGAGGCTTCACAATATCATCTCTGTTTTCTTGACCTTTTCCTTCCCGACCTGAATGGCGTGGAGGTGCTCAAACGAATAAAAGAGACGTCGCCCCAGACAAAAGTGATCGCAATGACAGCGGGCGTCGTCACATCGCACATGCAGGAAATCATCGAAAAAGACGCATACATGTTCATCACCAAGCCGCTCGACCTTCTCCAGATAAGAATGCTGACCCGCAGAATCCTCGAAGAATCCGCCTGAACATAGTCCTTCAAAAGAAATGAATGCATCTTTCCGGGAAATCGATCCGGGAAGAAGGGAATAAAAAAGGGAAGGCCCCGGATATCCGGGGCCTTCCCTATCTGAAGGGAATTTTGCAGGCTACCTTACCGGCTTATGGGCGAAATCAACACCCTGGAGCAATCCCGGCTTGTGGCAGGCGGCGCAGCCCTCCACTGCCGCAGCTCCCGAACCGCTCACATGGCCGGCCGCATGGCCGATGGCAAAGGTCGTATCATGACAGGAGACGCAGGCCGCAGTTATAGGCGGCAGGAGAGTCGAGGTAAAGGTCGTCACCCCACCGGCAATCGTCGCCCCCGTCAATGTGGTCGCTCCGAGCACGCCGTCCGGTAAGGGCAACCCGTATGAGAGCGGGTCCTTCATCACGTGGCAGGCCAGACAGTCTCGGCGGTCCCTCGGATACCTCACCCTGCTGAAATCGTTTGCGGGATTTTCAATATAATAGCCGACAAAACCGTTGGCGTTGTTTTTCGAGACATCGAGCGCTTCACCGGTATGGATCTTGTGGATCATCACCTTGAACTGGACGCTCTGGGAGAACAGGCCGTCCAGCCCGATATTGTACCCTGTGATATTGCCCAAACCGTCCTTGGTGACGCTTCTTGCCCCCGCCGTGGCCGATACGTCGTCGCTCCGGTCGGTTGCATTGGGATTGTGGCAGATGACACACTGCGGGACATCCGTCCTGCTGCCGCCATGAAGAGACAAACGACCATGACAGGCATTGCACTTCTCCGTATCCACTGATACGCGACGCTGCCGGGCCGGATCGGTGACCTGAATTCCGGTTGCCAGGTCGAAGTAATACTGGACCGATTTACTGCCTGCGCTGATGGTCCGGGCCGCATACTTATCCGTAGCGGGAATATTGTATGTTCTTCTTCCTTCCATCCCGATGACCCCGGTCCCCGTTGCGTTAGCGGGTATTGCTGCAGCGAAAGCGATGGTATAGCTGCCGTCCGGATTGGCCGTGGCCCCGGCAAGCGCCTGCGACAGCGGCTGGCCGTAATTGTTCATGCCCTCGTTGGTGTAGTCTGATGCCGTGAAATACCCTAATTTCAGGGAATAACTGCTCCCCGCTTCCGCGGGCGACAAGGAATTCCCGGCATCATCGGTGATCTTAAAGGTGACCGTCGGCATGTTTCCCGGTGTGGCGTTCGCAAGGGAAAGGATCTGGAAATTAAGACCCGTAAAGAGGGAGGACTTCTCGAAGACCGTATGATGGCCGACGATGGACATCTTGTAGGCATTGTCCCCCGCCAATTCCGACACATGGCAGGCCCTGCATACGGCGTCGATCCAGCCGGCGCCGCCCGTGTGAGGCGCGGCGGTAACCGGCGTCTTTTTGGGGGTATATTGCCCCGTGGCCAGGGTAGCATCGTCGACATTGATGGTTGCCGAGCCGTCAAACGTGGTGGTGTCGTGGCAGGTGGTGCAGTTCTCGATCTTCGCTGCGCCCTTCCACTTGTCCACGTCCGTGCCGAAGGCCCGGCCGTTGATGTCCCGGCCGACCCGGTGGCACTTCGTGCATTCTATCGGCGTAGCGTTTACTTGGCTGTCACGAGACATAAAGGGATAGGCCACCTCCGCATAGCTTGTGGTTTCGATGCTGAAGCCAAAACCGCCGCCGGCAAGAGCCTTGATGTTGCCGGGCAGCTTCTCGCCCATGTGGATCTTGTGGACCATGACCTTGAAATCAAAGGAAACGCCGTTCACCGTGAGCCCCGGGTTGTGGCAGAGGATGCACAGCGCCACTTCCCGGCGGCTGCCGCCGTGAAGCGACAGTTTGCCGTGGCATTCATTGCAGTTGGAGGTGGCGACGATCTCCCGGGTTTGCGTGACCGCCCCCCCGTCGGGTCGGAAGTTGAAATAGACGTTCCTGGCCTGCTGAAACGTCTTGCCGTAGTCGTCCGTCACACTCCGGTACACCTGGATGGCGACGGTATGGGTCTTCGCGGCATCGTAGAGGAGGCCGGCCAGATTCGCGGTCGTCGTGATATCCCTGCTGAAGGTATAGGTGTAGGCGCCGCTTCCTACCGTGGCGAAGGTCCCTGCGGTGTCGTAAGTGGGATAGTTCGAAGCGTTTCCAAAGTAGTTCGCGTAGTTGCCGTCCGCCTGGAGTTGGGCAATGTAAAAAAGGATGTTTAGGCCGGCCGTCGTTGGATCCAGCGGCGCCCCCTTTTCATCCAGCAATTTGAAGGTCACGACCGGCGGGCTGCTGATGACAACGCCGGTGATCTCCGCTTGAATGTTGTTGTCCGGGCTGGCGGTTCCGGTGATGACGGTGGATAGGGACGCGGGCTGTCCCTCTTTGTTACTGCTGCCGCAGCCGCCCAAGAGCAAAACCGGGACGAGCAGGGTTAGTGCAAAGACTAGCACGATATGTTTATGCATGAGAATCCCTCCTTATCTTTCATCGTTAATATTTATCGTGGCATTTCAGACAGCTTCTCCCGCCGCCCTTGCTTTTGAACTTGTCCTTCACGGAACCCCAGTCCCGCGGGTGGGGATTCACCTTGAGCCCTGTCCGCGCGCCGTGGCATTTTATGCATACATCCCCTTCACTGTGGCAGGTCTGGCAGGCGCGCAAGTTTCGCCGAGCCTCGACGGCATGATCGCCCGCCCACCGGTGGATGGGAAGAAGACCGCCCGGATGGCAGGTCCGGCATTGGGCCTCCGTGAAGATGGCGTGATTCGGCCCGACGCTGGATAGGGGAATGTCCCGGAACTGCCGGCGGTGGGAACGGAACTGCAGGTCTTCACTCTTGAATTTGGAGTGGCAGGACGTACAGTACTTCTGATCATGGCAACGGTTGCAGCTCTGGGGGCTGTTCTTGGCCTTCAGCGGATGGATCTCCAGGAAATCGTTCCGGTGGCTCTTGGGGACAGCGTCGCGCCGGTAATTGCGCGTCGAGAGTTTGGCGTCGATCCCGCCGCCCGTGTGGCAATCCAGACAGAAGGACTGCTGGTGGCAGTCGCTGCAATTGCTCTGCCCCCTTGTCGCCGAAAGCCCATGCCCTTTCGTCCAGGCGGCATCGTGATTGGGAACGATCCCCTGCCCCTGATGGCATTCGTTGCATTCGGGAACCGACATGGCGCCGTCGCCGTAATCCTTGTGGGACTCCTTCTGGGCGACAGCCTGGGTGATGGAGATCATGGATAGGGCCGCAAGAACGGATATCAAAACGAAGATAAAGGATAATTTCTTCATGGAGGCGTCCTCCTTAAAAATCATAATCAACGGTGAAACGTCCCTGCATGTTGCTGTCGTAGGTCTTGTTGACGCTTTGTTCGACCCGCAGGGAAGCGGACAGGCTCTTGGTCATTTTGTATCTGGCGCCCAGCCAGTAATTCCGGGCTGTTTCCTCGCCGGTCATGCTGTCCCGCTGGTAAACGTCATAGGCGACTCCGGCGGCAAGGCGCAACTGCGGCGTGGCATCGAAGTTCGCTTCCAGGGTGGCGCCGTTGAGATCGCCGCCGTAGCCGGTCCTTCGATCGTAATCGAGGTCGATGGTCAGGACATCGAATGGACGAAACGTGAAACCGACGATATACACATTGCCCCAGCCATCGTCATCGCCGAAATCCTGCCTCGTGTAACCGAAATTGACGGCGAGCTTTTCGCTGATGGTGTAGTCGGCGCGGAACAAGGCTTCCTTGTAACGGTTGACTGCGAAGACCGAATAGATCGACGTTGTATCAAAGGTCGGATAACTTTGATAATACTCGCCGGTAAACGAGAGGTTGGCGGTAGGGAAGTACCTGAGGCCGCCCAAAAGCTCGCTGAACACCTCGCTTACGATGTCGTAGCGGGCGTTGCCGTAGAGTTTCATGTTTTGAAAAAGGTACTGTTTGAAGGACGCACCCAGGATATCCCTGGCCACATCGTACTCATCCCACTTGCGAAACCAGCTGATATCCAGGTCGGTATTCGGGAATCCCTGCAGATAGATGGCCATGCCGGTCGCATAGTCCCCCGTGTGTCCCATCTCTCCGTTAAGGCCGAAGACGACGTTGCGCCCGCCGAGAAAGGTAAAACCGACGGGACCGACATTTTTCAGATCGAAGCTGGCGCCGTCAATGAGGGCGCTCTCCGCGGAGAGGTTGTTGAACTGCCTACCCACCTTGACGTCGAGCCTGCCGCCGATGTCTCGGTAGAGGCCATAGAGATAATAGAGCCGACCGTTGCCCCGGTCCTCGTTTTCCCTGTCGCCATTGGACAGGAAAGCGCCGACGCGGCCGTAGCCGTAAATCGAAAACTTGCCGTCCTTGTCAATGTTCGTCACGGCGAACCGCAGATACTGAGCAAGCTCGATTTCCCGGCCGTTGTAATAATCGTTGAACCACAGAAACTGCGTCGAACTCCTGCCCCTGATTTCCAGCGCCCAGGCGTTGGCGGCGCATAACAGCGAGATAAGAAGCAGGTATGACAAGACCCTCCACGCTTTCATCCCCATCGATCATCCCTCCCCCGTCGGTGATGTGCCTGCCCCGGCTGCCAAGCAAACCCTGCACTGTGCGCTTTTTATGGCATATCGCTTCTATTATTTCAAGTATAAAAAAAGTATCGTCTTCCAGGGACACGCACCGATCCCCTGTCGAGGCTTCCGGTACATGTCCCAGTTACGTTATTCCAGGCCGAATTTCTTCATCATCTGATACCGGAAAGAATCATAGCTGATGTTCAACAGCTTAGCGGCCTTGGTTTTGTTGTGTCCTGCTCTTTCGAGCGCCTGCAGAATCAGGTCTTTTTCAAATTCATCCAGCGATATTCCCGCCTCTGGCAGGACGAATCTGTCTTTCTGCCCCTCTTCTTTTTTATGCATTGCCAAAGCACTCAATTCCATGGGCAGATGCTCCGGCATGATCACCTTCGTGTTCTGGAGCACCACCATTCCCCGCACCACGTTCTTGAGCTCCCGTACATTTCCCGGCCAATGGTAGGCCATCAATAAATTTTCCGCTTCCGTCGAAAATCCCTCAACGGGCTTGTTGTATTCCTTTGCGAACGAGGCGAGAAAATATCTGGCCAAGACGAGGATATCCTCTTTTCTTTTCGGCTCCCGCAAGGGCGGAACGTTCAGGGAAAAGGCGTTCAGCCTGTAATAGAGATCCATGCGGAACTCGCTCTTTTCCACCGCTGCGGCCAGATCTTTGTTGGACGTGGCGATGACCGTAACATCGATGGGGATTTCCTCCTGCCCCCCAATTCGCCTCACCACCCGTTCTTCCAACGCCCTGAGCAGCTTGCTCTGTAGGCTCAGCTTCATATCGCCCAACTCATCGAGCAGCAGCGTGCCGCCGTCGGCCACTTCGAACAGTCCCTTCTTGCTTTTCTTGGCGTCCGTAAATGACCCCTTTTCATAACCGAAAAGCTCGCTCTCCAAAAGGGTGTCCGGCAGAGCGCTGCAGTTGATCGCGATGAAGGGAACGGTAGAGCTTTTTTCCGTCCCGTGCATCATCCGATGGATATTGCGCGCAATGACCTCCTTGCCGACGCCGCTTTCTCCGGTGATCAGGATGCTGGAGACATGCGCCTCGGCAATTCTCTCCACCTTCTCCTTCAATTCCTGCTTGGCCTTAGAAACACCCAGGAAATCCTTTTCGAAAAAAGAAGAACTGATTTTTCTTAGATAATCCAGTTCCTTCTTCAATTTCATATTTTCTATGGCGTTGCCGATGACGATCTTGACCTCTTCCATGTTGAAGGGCTTGGTCAGATAATCCCAGGCGCCGATCTTCATGGCCTTGACGGCGGTCTCTGCCGTGTCGTCGGCGGTAAGCATGATGACCTCAATATCCGCAGCGTCATTCTTCAGTGTCTTAAGGATATCCATCCCGTTTTGTCCCGGCAGGTTGATATCGAGTAAAACCACATCCGGACGCCAGGAGATGATCTTATCGATAAGTCCGTTTTCACCGGTTTCGGTGCGTATCTCGTAGCCCTCCCTTTCAAGGGTGCGCGAAAGCATGGCCAGGATCAACTCATCATCGTCCACAAGATAGACGCGTCCCAGGCTTTTTTTCATATCTGCCCACCTTGATCTTCCGCTTTGACGGGTAAAACGATCTTGAAAGAGGCTCCTCCGGCCTCATTGCGCGCCACATCGATGCTGCCGCCATGTTCTTCAACAATCCTTTTGGAAACGGCCAGCCCCAGCCCTGTCCCCTTCCCTCTCCCTTTGGTGGTAAAGAAGGGCTGGAAGATCCGCTCCTTTAATTCAGCGGGGATGCCCTTCCCCGTATCTTGCACCCTGATGGCAATGGTCTTCCCCTCCTTATCATGGCTTGTCTTTATCGTTATTTTCCCTCCTTCCGGTACAGCGTCGGCAGCGTTAAGAAGAAGGTTAAGAAAGATCTGCTGAAGCTGCTGAGGATCGCCGACAATTTCTGGCAGATTATCGTCAAGTTCCTTTATGATCTGCTTACGGGGATCGCCTGAGACAAAGGAAGGATGCTTCTCAATAAAATATGCCGTTTTCTCCAATATTTTGTTGACATTAACTATTGCAGGCTGGGCCGCTACCGGTCTTGCATAATTGAGGAGATTTTTCATAAGCAGCTCAATATGCCTTATCTGCTCGATAATCTTCGCAAGGACATCCCTGTCCCTTTCTCCGATGTTAAGCTCGGAGAGGAGGACCTCGATCGAGACCTTCATCCCGGCCAGGGGGTTTCGGATCTCATGGGCGAGGCCGGCCGCCATCTCCCCGCACACCCGCAACTGCTCCGTTCTCTGCATTTCCTGCATCTGTTTCTTGAGAGAGGCGGCCATCTCGTTGAAGGAAGCCGCCACCTCCCCGAATTCATCATGAAGGCCCTGGATCCGGTGATCCAGATCGCCTGCCTTCAGCCTGCGGGTGGCGTCGAGCAAGCTGTTGACGGGTCTGGTCAGGCCGCGAATCAGGATAAAAGCCAACCCGACGGCAAAAAAAGGGCCGATCGTCACCATGATAAAAAGAAGCGTTTTTCTTTCGTTGATTTTCTTCAGGATCGCCCCCTCCTGCTTTTCCAGCTTGGCGCTGGTCACGTTGATGATCCCCTCCATCTTCGCGATGAGGTCATTCCCCGCGGTCAGGGCGGCGCCGGTCCGGTTTTCCGAAAGAGCCGATCCGGGACCGGCAGCGAAAACAGCGCCGATCAGTACGCGGTATCCTTCAATCTGCTTTTTAAGACTGTCTATCTTATCCCTGAACGGGGAAGAGGGGTGACAAGCGAAACACTTCTCCACGATGGCCGTCATGCTTTGCTCGCCCGACGCCTCCTCCATCGCAAAGTGCCTGTTCCTAAGAATGAGGTTGTCCTGATTTTTCTTGATGCTCAGAAGAAGATCCTTTCTGAGCGCGACCGTGCGGTGCAGTTGGGAGAGACGATGCAACTCAAAGATGGTCGTTTCCGTGGTCATCACTATGTAGACGCCGCCGAAGAAAAACATCAACGCAAAGATACTCAGCCCGAAAATGATCTTTTTCTTCATCGTTCGATCGACCGCCGCCTGTCGGGATGCAGCCCCCGGAGATGATGCAATCTTCCTGCTTGAGAAGTAGCTGCTTTGGGGCATGCGGAGTATATGAAGGCGGGGCTTTTGTGTCAAGATAATTAACCCGGCCATAATTTTCTTGACAAGACTCAACTTGTATATAAATATGCCCCGCTTCCCGGATGTACCGCAGGCAGCGGATGCTGCTGAGCTTTAGGAGTATTATTTATCATAAGGGGGTTTTAGTGGCGGAGGAGCTAAGGAGGGAGAAAACGCGGGCCGATTTTGTAGATAAGATATGGGGGGTTTTTACCTCCCTCAAACTGGTTATTACTCTTTTACTCGTTCTGTCGGTGCTATCCGTGATCGGCACCGTCATCGAACAGAACAAGCCTCTCCAGGAATATTACCGCTTCTTCAGACCGGAAACGGTTGCTCTGTTCGGCAGACTGGGTTTGCTGGACATGTATCACAGCTGGTGGTTCACTGCCTGCCTTGCCTTGCTGGCTTTGAACATCATCGCCTGTACGATGGAGCGTTATACCTTCATTATGAGGGGGATGAAGAAACAGGGCTTCGTTCTTGATGAAAAACTACAGGCGGGATTGACAAATCTAACTAAGATAAAATACAGCCTTCCCGCCGAAACGGTGGAGAGCCGGGTAACGGCCATAGCGGGGAAGAACTTCCCCGCTCGTCCCGTAGTGACGGAGGTGGAAAATGCGAGACATTTCTTTTATGAAAAGGGGAAATACACCCGGCTCGCCTTTTTTTTAACGCATCTGAGCGTTCTGGTCATTTTCATTGGCGCCATAGCTGGGTCCCTGCTCGGGTTCAAGGGGTATGTGAATATAAATGAAGGGGAGCTGATCTCCTCTGTCCAAGCCCGACAAGGCGAAAACAAGGGGTTGAATTTCAGTGTGAAGTGCAATTCCTTTAATGTCGATTTTTACCCAAACGGAGCCCCGAAAGATTATCGGAGCGATCTTTCCGTCATCAGGGACGGGAAGGAAGTGGCCCGGAAGACGATCCGCGTGAACGATCCCTTGAGTTACGAGGGGATTACCTTCTACCAGTCCAGCTACGGGAAACTTCCCGATGAGGTGACCTTGGAGATCAAGGACAAAGACGGCCTCTCCCTGGGAACCGTGGCCGCTCCTTTCGGAAGAAAGGTGGATATCCCCGGCGGCGCCCAGATCGAGCTTCTCGATTTCCGGGAAGATTTTCATCTCTCCGACGGTTCCGAAGCGGGGCCGGTATACGGGGTCAATCTCTACAGCCCCGGCGCAGCGCCTAACGGGATATGGATTTCCGAGACGCGGCCCGAAATGAACCGCTATGGGGCTTATTCCTTCGCGGTAAAAGGCGTCAAGTTAAGAAAATATACGGGATTGCAGGTCAACAAGGATCCCGGCGTCTGGGTGGTATGGACCGGCTGCATTATGCTGGTGGCAGGCATCATGATGGCCTTTTTTATGTCGCACAAAAAGTTTTGGATCAGGATAGGAAAAGATAAGAAGGGCCGGGTGGAGGTGACCGCCGGCGGAACGGCAAATAAAAATAAACACGCCTTTGCCTCCGAAGTGGAGCGCGTGGTTGAAAGTTTCAGGGAGGTTTCTTCATGACCAATTCATTGCTTTTCGGGATTTCCATATTCGTCTATTTTTTTTCCATGGTGCTGTATGTCTCTTATCTCGCCTTCAGGTCTGAAACCCTGGGGAAGGTCGCCACGTTTACGCTGCTGGCGGGGGTCATTATAGAGACCGCGGCGATATCCTTAAGATGGTACGAATCCTACCAGATGGGGATCGGCAGGGCGCCGCTGACAAATCTCTACGAATCCCTTGTTTTTTTCGCCTGGACGATCGCGATCGTTTATCTGCTCATGGAACGGAAATTCGGAATCAAGACGGCGGGGGCCTTTGTGACCCCCTTCCCTTTTATCATCATGGCCTACGCGTCGCTGAACCCCAACGAAATTCAGCCCCTGGTTCCCGCCCTGCAGAGCAACTGGCTTATCTCCCATGTGGTCACGTGCTTTGTGGGATATGCGGCCTTTGCCGTATCTTTTGGCGTGAGTTTTCTGTATCTTTTCAAGATTAACGCCGAAAACAGACCGGTAAGAAAAGGGGAGGGGGTTCTGGGTTACCTGCCGGCGTCCGATCTGCTTGATGAGGTCGGTTATAAAACCATCGCCATCGGCTTCCCGCTGTTGACGATCGGCATCATTACCGGCGCCTTCTGGGCGAATGTGGCCTGGGGAACTTACTGGAGCTGGGATCCCAAGGAGACATGGTCGCTTATCGTCTGGCTCATCTATGCGGCCTACCTGCATGCCCGGATAACAAAGGGATGGAGAGGGAAGAAGGCGGCGGTGCTCTCGATAGTCGGTTTCAGCGCCACGATTTTCTGTTACCTTGGCGTTAACCTGATACTTTCCGGGCTTCACAGCTACGGCGGGTAAAAAAATGGGGGTCAGGTCTTTAATCAAGAATCATTATTTTTAGGATTATCATCAACCTACGCTATAAAAGAAGCAGTGAAATAACAATGCCGGCGATTACCGGATAGATCAGTCTGACGTTGAAAAACAGGGCAGCAAAGGTGCCGCCGGCAAGGATGATTCGTATGACGTCCCAGGGGACGTTCAGACCGAAATGAATCGTTACGGAAAGAAGAAGTCCTACAAAAGAGTATAGAATACCCCGAAGAGCCCGATTAAAATTGGGAGACGACCGGAGCCGGTCGTAGTAGGGAACCGTTCCGACGACCATCAGGAAGGAAGGCAGGAATATGGACACGGTGGCGATAACGCCGCCCCGCAGTCCGTACTGTAAATAGCCGATGAAGGTTGCGGTGATGACGATCGGTCCCGGCGTGACCTGGCCGAGGGCGATGCCGTCCAAGAAGGTAAGGCTGTCCATCCAGGCGCGGACGTTCACCACCTCATTGAACATCAGGGGCAGCGAAGAAAATCCACCTCCGAAGGCAAACAGGTCGACCTTCGTCATGAGAAAGGCCAGATCGAAGAAGCGTCGCTGAAACAGGAAGAGCAGGATGAAGGCCAACGCCGCAATCAGCAGGATCCAGGCCAGGGGTTTCAAGGAATAGGATTTCCGGTCGCCGGAAACCACGGCGGCCGGGAAAATCTGCCGATGATAAAAACCGAGGCCGCACAGGCCGGCGATCAGGATGACCCCAATGGGATGGACGCCGAAACCGAACATCACGGCGGCGGCCAAAGCGATAAACACGCCTTTCCAGTCTTTCAACCAGGTTTTCCCGAACGTGAAGGCTGCGTTGGCCACAAGGGCTACGACCACAACCTGCAGCCCGCTGAATGCTGAAACGACGGCAGGCAGCGTGTGCGCACGGAGATATGAGGCGGAGAGGATCAGCATGATGAGAAAAGCGGGAAGGCCAAAGCCGGTAAAAGAGGCGGCGGCGCCCCCAATTCCCCGCGATCGTAGCCCCACATAGGCGGCCGCCTGCATGGCCGTCGCCCCCGGGACCATCTGGCAGAGGGCCACGCCGTTACGAAACGACGCATCGGAGAGCCACTCTTTTTCCCCCACGGCCATTTTACGGATCTGGGCCACCATCGCCGGGCCGCCGAAAGCCGTCAACCCCAGTCGGAAGAAAGACCAAAAGAGCTCTTGAATCGACGGTGTTTTATTCATGAACGGACCCCCCCCCTAAAATTTCCAGAATGATGACCTTCAAAATCTATCTCATCTCAGGCAGCCGACACAAATCTCAGAGTTCACGGGAGGACTCAAAGTTGCCTTAAGATATCGGCCGGTTTCATCTTCGCCATCCGCCTGGCCATGAAATAACTGGCCAGGCCGCCCGCCGCAAGAGACAGAGCGAGGGAAACTGTGATCAGACCCGCCGACAGGCGGACGAGCAGGCGGATCGTCTGTGCGGCGGCCGCCGAATCCTTCGCAAAGGCCGGCAGGAGGTTCACTTCCCAGTTGAACAGGGCGGCTTCGCCGTCACCCTATTTTTTCGCGACGGCCTGATCCAGCGCCCCGCGCAGATCGTCCAGCGTCCACTTCCCCTGGAAGGAAACGGGGCCGGAACCAGTGGGGAAACCGGCAAATTGAGGTTCTTCCGGTTTATGCGTACTTTTCTAAAATGTCTTTCTTTCTGTTATCTACAAATCGCCAACCTCAATGAGGATACATGATTTAAGCCGTTTTCAGCAATGCTATTTGAAAAATAATTTTGATATGTATGACAGAAACGTGGTCGTCGATTCTGTGAGCAGCTGGGGCCAATGGACACAGGGTGCAAATATTGCGGCACTGTCAGGAAAATAAGCAGTTAACTGCGATAGCAGACCACGACTTGAGGCCGCCCGGTTTCCGGAGAGGACTATGTGGAGATAACCGGTTATGCGTGCAGTATGGGGGGGTCTGATCTGATGTCCGCACAAAGAGAAAATGCCTTGACATTGTTTTGTATTCAATTATCTTAGTTTCGGGATCTCAGTTTAAACGTGAAGGATTTCCCTTTTGCAAATACCGTGTGGAACAGGGTCCCATGTATAGGAATGTCCAGCGAAAAAAAGAGCGGGAAGTTGTGCCGAACATGTTCAATTGCGAACCACTGCTTGGTGAATTTATTGAGCACTCGGCTCAACCTTTTGTGATCTGGTATCAGGACGGAAGCCTGAAGGTTGCCAATAGAGCGTTTTCAGCACTGGTCGGTTACCCGGAGGAAGAATTGCGTACGTTGGACTGGTATAACGATCTCACGCCACCGGAATGGAAGGAAACCGAGGTAAAGGCGCTTACAGAATTGTGCAGCACAAAAGAGCCGGCACGCTATGAAAAGGAATATCTGCGCAAGGACGGCACACGGATACCCGTAGAGTTACTTGCGCACCTTGCACGGGATGAGAGCGGGAGCGGACATTGCTATTATGCATTTGTCCAGGATATCACGGAGCACAAGCGGGCAGAGGAGGCGTTGAGAATAAGCGAGGAACGGTTCAGGCAAGTTTCTGAAAATGCCCAAGAGTGGATTTGGGAGGTAGACGACAAGGGTCTCTATACCTATGCAAGTCCGGCGGTGGAGAAAATTCTCGGTTACCTCCCCGATGAAATCGCGGGACGGAAACACTTCTACGATTTGTTTCTGCCGGAAATCAAGGAACGACTCGCCGAAGAAGCCTTTGCCGTTTTTGCGAGCAAAGCTTTTTTCCGAGGCTTTGAGAACGCTAATCTCCATAAGAACGGCAGCACCGTGTTCCTGGAAACCAGCGGTTCACCGATGCTGGACAGAGAAGGAAATCTCCTTGGGTATCGCGGTCTGGACATCGATGTCACTACGCGAAAACACGCGGAGTCCGCACTGAGGGAAAGCGAGCAGCGATTCAGGCAATTGGCGGAAAACCTTGACCAGGTGTTTTGGTTTATTCAATTTGATCCCGAACGGGTTTTGTATGTCAGCCCGTCATTTGAACGGATATGGGGAATGGCGGTTGACGACATTTATCAAAATCCAAAGCTGTGGGTTGAGTCCATCCATCCTGAAGACCGTGCCGGAACACTGAAGCAAGTTGAAGTTCTTATAAAGGGAGCGGAACACGAGGAAAAGGGCGGCAGGGGAGCTGACAAATATGATGTGGAATATCGCATTATAAAAAAAGGCGGTGAAGTACGGTGGATACATGAATACGGGACCAATTGTTATGACCAAAAGGGTCATTTAATTCTCATCAGCGGGATAGCGGAGGACATCACGGAACGTAAGGACGCAGTGGATGCCTTGAAGCAGATGAAGGAAGAACTGGCGATGCGGGTTGTCGAACGCACGAAAGATTTGGATGACATTAATAAAAAGCTTAAGGGAGAACTATCTGAACGGCAACTGATCGAAAAGGCGCTAAAAATTCGGGAACGGGAATTGCGGGAACGGTCAAAAACACTGGAAGACGCCAACAAGGCATTAGAGGTCGTGCTGAAACGCATAGAGAAGGATAAAGATGACCTTGAAAAAAATCTCTTGTCAAACATGAGGATACTTATTGGGCCCTATATCGATAAATTAAAGAAGACCTCCATGAGCCCCCAACAAAAGGCGTATCTGAGCGTTCTCGAGGCCAATCTGAATGACGTTGTTTCCCCGTTTTCGCAGAAACTATCCTCGAAGTTCTTAGCCCTTACGCCGCGGGAGATTCGTGTGGCCGCCCTCGTTAAAGAAGGAAAAACATCAAAGGAAATTTCCGGAATAATGAATATTTCCAAAGGCACCGTTGATTTTCATCGGGATCATATTCGTATGAAGCTTGGGTTAAAGAATAAAAACGGAAATCTCAGATCCTTCCTGCTTTCCATCAACTGACTCTATGTTTTCCCCCTATATTGTACTGATAATCTATTCGTATTGCCTTCGGCATGAAATTCCCCTATGTGAAACGGACTTAAAATAAGGGGGCGTTACATGAAACCTAAAACTGGCCATTGCATCCATAACTAACCGATAACATTAGATATAGTATTCCTAATGGGTGAATGGCAAATTTGGCAACATATGAATATTAAAAAGGTATTTAGCTTTACTCGCCACTTTTAGGTTCATAAAAAAATAAAAATTACAAGAATGCATAGGTGTATGAGGCAAAATAATAATTTTTTAGGAGGTTTTTATGAAAAGAAATAACGGGAAGAAGTTTGGCATTATCATTTTGTTACTTACCTTTGCTGCGCTCGCCTTGAGCGGTTGCAGCGGCGGCAATGGGGCGTCAGGCCCGGCCGGCCCGGCCGGCGCGACCGGTGCGACCGGGAAGGATGCAGCCGTAAACATCTCTACATTGAGCGCCGAGGAGCTGGCTTCGCTCTCTTTCTCAACAACGGCAAGCACTGTCTCTGACGTCACCATCGCCAGTCCGCCGGTTGTCACATTCAAGGTGGCCGATGCCAACGGCACTGGCATCAAGGGGCTTGGATTCACAACAAAAAGTAACACCACCGGCCTCACCGGCTTATCCAACATCGGTTTCACGCTGGCCAAACTCATGCCTGGCCCCAATGGCAGCCCCGATTACTGGGTCAGCTACATCGTGACCTCCATGCCCTACACCAATACGAGCGGCACTTTCGTGCCGGCCGCTGCCGCCAGACCCACCACCGATACCAACGGCACCTTGGTGGATAACGGCGACGGCACCTATGAGTACACCTTCGGCAGGGATATTGCTAAAGCCAAGGATGTTGCCGGCGTCAATCCGAATCCCCCTTATACCGATGTAACCTATGAGCCGACAAGGACCCACCGGCTGGTGATCCAGATCGGCGGCGCCGTGCGCGGCACCGGCACCAACAACAGCGACGGCACCAACACCCCCACCGGCTTACCCACTACCTATTTCAAAAACCCGATGAACCTCGTCTTTGACTTTACCATTGACCCGGTCACCGGAAAAGCGAAGGCGTTAACCGCCAATGACCTTCAGCGCGTAATCGTCAAGTCCGAGAAGTGCTTTGAGTGCCATGGAAAGTTCGCCCACTTCCACGGGGGGGTCCGCCAGGATACGCGATTTTGCGTGACCTGCCATACGGACCAGAGGAGAATCGGCCAGACGGCATCGACGGAAGTAAACGGGACATTTACCGGCCCTATTGCAACATCAGGTTCACTAGCAGGGCAGGTAGTAACTTACATTGTCGACGACCGGGCGATTGGAAATTTCCCCAATTACATCCACAAGATCCACATGGGTCATAGACTCACCAAGCAGGGTTATAACTTTGCCGGTGTTAAGTTCAACGAGGTAGGCTTGCCCCAGGATGTGAGGGATTGCCGCAAGTGCCACGAGGCATCAACGAGTCCCTCAGGGTCCGACTGGATGCAACACGCAACGCCCCAGGGCGACAACTGGAAGACCAAGCCGAGCCGCCTTGTCTGCGGCGCCTGCCATGACGGCATCGACTTTGCCACCGGGAACGGGACAACTGTGGAGGGGGCGACGACCGGTCACGCGGGCGGTCCTCAAGCCGATGACAGTAGGTGCGCCCTTTGCCATGAGCCCGGATTTATCGATATCGACTTGTACCACACGACTGACAATGCCACACCGAAGAATCCGAACGTACCCGAAGGCGCTGTCAACTTCATCTACGAGATCAGCTCCGTCACCGTGGACAGCACATCCACCGCGGGCGTCAACAAACCGGTGGTCAAGTTCCGCATCAAGTCCTACACCGGGAGTTACAGCGAGGCAGCGGTTGCCGCCGCAACCCCGGTGACCCTAAATACCCCTGGCGGTACGACGCTGCTGGATGGCTTCACCGGCGGTCCGAGTTTCGTTGTGGGCTGGGGCGCGCTCCAGGACGGCAAAACCACCGCTGTTGATTATAACAACACGGGCAGCGGCAATACAAGCCCCCAGGGGGTCAGCGTCTCGCTCCTCAACGTCTGGAACGGCACCCAGGGCGCCCTGACCGGCCCCGACGGGAGCGGCTACTACACCGCCACCCTGACCGGGACCGCCAACGCGGGAACCTTCCCGGCCGGCGCCGGTTTGCGCACCGTTGCCCTCCAGAGCTACTTCACGCAGGTGAGCCCGGCGGTTGCCCGCCATGCCATCTCGGTCGTTGGGTACGTCTCCGGCGAAACAAGGCGCGAAGTGGTCGACATGAACAATTGTGCCAAATGCCATGAATGGCTCGAACTGCATGGCGGCAGCCGCGTGAAAGACATCAGGGTCTGCATTATCTGCCACAATCCCAACCTTTCCAGTAGCGGTCGTGGCGCCGATGTGGGTCTCATCAATGCCTTTAACGCCGGCCCGGTGGGCGCTTCCTTGGCTACCGTAGCGAAGCAAGATGGCACTGGAAACTATACCGGCACCG
>Ga0154454_1101_pt1 | contig 18414 bp, 18 predicted proteins | sample RifGroC2_FD_105647 | JGI IMG/M metagenome (GOLD analysis project Ga0154454, IMG submission 105647) | Syntrophobacterales bacterium GWC2_56_13 | reverse complement strand
GATGTACCACGGACTACACTCGGCGTGTTGGGAGGCGACATAGTAGACGCCGGTCAGATACTGATTGACCTGAGAAAAGCCGGTGGGTCGATATCGATCAAGGACAGAAGCCGTCCATAATGCCTGTTCAACAAAGAATAACAGCATGGCGCGGGTCCGCGGTTCGGGATGGGCTTGAGCCTTGCGCCAGAGCGCCGCAAGGGCCTGCGCCGCCCGGGGAAGGAAGAAGTGGTGGACATGGGTGAAACCTTTCGGCGCGATTCGTGAGCCATGGGACATCTGCTCGATGGGAAAGGGGTTCGTAGGTATCTCCTCCGGCAGCGGCATTGCCTCGATACGCTTCAGGTTCGCCATGTCTTGCACGTCCGGCTTTTTTTCGTAACGATTTCCTCCCAAGCGGTAGGAGATCAGTGAAGGTCGGAATTTGATCCGTTTCCACGTCTTGCCGTTTGCCGCGTCGGCCTGCGTGTTGAATACCCGTTGTAAGTTGTCCTTCGTCAGGTTCGCACCACAGTTCGGACAGGGGAAGGCGTCCCTGACGTGCTTGGTCTCTTCATCCAAGGCTTCATCAAGAAAGACCACCTCCCCGGCGCAGTCGGGGCAGGTGAATACCTCGCTCCAAACGGTGTATTCGATGCGTCCTTTCGTCTTTCCGTCCGCGTGGAGGGTTTCGTACATCCAACCGATTTCCCGTTCAATTTCTTCCAGGATCTCCTTTCCCGCTCGGGAAAACTCGCGGATGTCGAAGGGCAGGTTGTAGTTGGCGGCGATGAACGTCGCCGCGGGAGAGAGGTCGTTGAGTATTGCGCGCCGGGCGCCCCAGTGCGGTTTGGCCCGCCCATGCTTTTCCCACGCCGCCTCAAGATTCTGCCGGTACTCCTCCGGCGCGGCCCCGCACCACCATGCGGCCACGCCGGTCATCCCCGATCCGCAGAACCCGTCCAAGACGATGTCTCCGGGTTCGGTATAATGCAGCAGTGACGGCACGATGGCCAGGTGCGGCACTTTGGTATGGTAGGAATGGGCCTTGTAGATCGGGTCCGTCTTCCCTTCGCTCACGTCCACGGCGAAGGGCTCCCGAATGTAGGGCAGGCGTGGATTGAAAGGCGTGCCGTGCCGCTCGACGAATTCTGCAAGAAACGGATTCGGGCAGGCGGTATAATACGGCGGATCCGACAGGGCCAGGATGTCCTCGTCCGTGCCGCTGGGGAATCCTTCGATCTTGCGAAACTCTGGATCCTTTAACTTCTCTCGCAGTTTCTCCAGGAAATATTCCCGTCGGGCATCGTCATCTTTGAATGTCATCCCTAAACATTCGACGGGGCCCCTATCGTGTATGTCTGGCCAAAGACTTAGAAGTCTATCCATTGGTTTTATCCCTTATCGCAGAGCTTACAGTCTTTTGCTGAGACAAATACCCTGCCTTCTTCAGCTAAGTGTCTCAGCTTGATCCTTAAAAGCATATCAAGCTGGATTTGTCCTTCAAGAACGACGGATAGATCATATCCATCCATTAGAAAGAAATTAGGCTGCTTCCCTTGAGTTATAGCCTTCAACGCTGTTTCGGCATAGCCACTCAGCGAAAGAAAGACACCTCTTGTAAAAGATGATTTCCCCTCAACCTTGCCTCGAAAGACGAGAAGGGGGGCTTCTGAAAGCATCGCAGACTCCCATTTTGCTTCTACCAGATAGATCTCGTTATCCAACTCGAACGACCCGTCTATCTGTTCACCTGTTACTCTGAACGGGCCGCGGGGATTCAGGCCATAGAGGTCGAATAAATCGTTGAGCAACTCCTCCAACTTAAAACCCGCTTGCTGACGATTATATTCTGTCCATAAAGAATACAGGTTAGCCTTCAAGCATTCGCGGCGTTTGGAAAATTCAGATTGCTCACTTATGTGACTTTTCTGAATGCTGATTTCTCTCTCGACAAGCTCTGACGCTCGCGCGTGCCCGTCAGCTCTCAGTGCTCCAAGAAATGATGGGTCCCATAACGACGGAAATTTGAAACCGACTTCAAGGATGAGTCCATTGAGGATTTTGATTTCCTCTTCGGTGATAGGCTGACTATTCTTCTGGCAGTATTTGAGTCCCTCTCTCACGACGGATAAAATCAACTTTTCAAAGAGACCCCGTCTATGTTCCAAAGTGCGTTCAAGTAGGGCAGCAATTGCTGGTTCCTTACTTCCGGTTTGCCAGAAATCGCCGACGCCTACTTCATTGGCCACGCTCTGAAAGGAGATGTGCCCCTTCCATTGTTTCGCCCCAGACCCTGGTAAGAAACGATAGAGAACCCTGGCAATTTCACTGGCAGCTCTTGATTCTTTTAATGAAATCGTCAAGTCATTACTCCGGAATCAGATTTCTATTTGCGGTTTCCTTCTACACACGGAATCTACGCACATGTGTGTAGGCTTCAACGCACTTGCGTGTTGGCTATTCCCCCCGTTTGTAGACGGCATAGCGCATCTTTCCAGATTGCTTTACTTTTCCTTGTTTTTCGAGCCTTTTAAGAAGGTGGTAGGCTTGCGGTAAACTCAAGCGACAGAGCTCCGCAACCCCAGCTCGTTTGATGGCCCCGTGTTTACCGATATAGGCCAAAACCATTTGCTCCTGTTGGATGGGATCGAACCCGGCCTGACGGACATAGTCGGCTTTCTGGCCGGAATGTTGATAGACTTTGGCGCTCAGGGTGTAGGTGCGGCCCCGTCCGGTCCCATGTGCCTCTACCAGGCCGGCTTCCACCAGCTTTTCAAGCGCTGTGCGTGTTGCTTGTTCGGATTTTTGCGTGTCCGCGGTTAAATCCGCGGTTGTCAGGCGGCGTTCATACCGGAGCCGGGAAAGGATGATCAAACTGTCGATCGGCATCGCGGTTCCAGTTTTCCCTTCGTGATCCAGGATCATCTCCAGAAATCCGGTGTCGGCATCCGACTTGGGCAGCACAAGCACGACCGAGGCGGCATCGGACATGCCGTAATCGGGAGCCGGCCGGCCATAACGCAACATGCCTTCATAAATCCGGTCGATACCTCGACCGGTACGTTCGGCGAGTCCGATTCGTTTGACAATATCTGCCAGAAGGGGATTGCGGGAACGCGGCGCCGCAACCAGCAGGTTGTGCAGCGTGATGCCCTCGACGAAACCGCCGGGACTGGATAAGGTGAGCCCATCATCGTCGAGCCGGACGTGAACCGCTCCCAGTCTCGCGTAGTTCCTATGTACCAGCGCGTTGATCAAAGCCTCCCGGAAGGCCCGACGGTCGTAATTCGGGATAGGCACCCGGAAGAGCCCTACTTGGATCTCCCGTTCATCCACACGGGCTTTGAAGAGCAGTTCAATTTCCTCGAAGGACTGCAATAGAGGTTTACGGAAGAATTCATTAACCCGCACGTCGGTGCCTTCCAAGACCTGAAAGGCGATTTCGTGGGCGGGTACGTGCTGTCGAAGCACCTCTTCGCGCCCCATGAGGAGCAGGCCGGCTACGGTTGGCCGGTGGACGCCTTCGACAGTCGTGACAAGGCCAAGCGCGCCGTCCAGTTCCTCGTCCGCCAGGGGAAGCAAAAACATGTCGCCGCCGTATCGGCGGATTGCTTCTCTGATCCTTTGACGCTCCAGGGGATTCAAAGCTTCGATGGTAAGCGATGGCAGGGGTATGGCTGACGGATCGGCCAATCCCAACGAAGACTGCCGTTGAATGAATGCATGGGGGTAGAAGGGTACTGCCTCGGGTTTGCCGGAAGCCAGCAACCTGCGACGCAACAACAGGCCGTCGGTTGTTGAAACGATGCCCCTGGCCTTGGACACGTATACGCCAAGAATTCTTTTCTCGCCCCAAGGGAGGATTTCCGTCCCGACGGCCAGGGGTGGATTCGTCCGATTGGCGATCAATGCGGCCAGGCCGGCGGCATCTTCATGATTCGGTTGCACCCCCGTTACGGCGCCGTCATCCTCGACACCGATCAGGAGCACTCCTCCTTCGGTGTTGGCCAAGGCCACGACTGCCGCCACGAGATCGCGATCCGGAAGGCCCTTGGCATCGCTCTTGAACTCAACGGTAAGCGTTTCGCCCTGGGCAAGAAGCGTCTTCAATTCCCGTCTATCCGTGTCCATTATGGTTTTACTCCAAAATAATCCGTATCTTGCCGGATTCTTTGCCCTTGATGACTCCGTCCAGGTATTCCTCAAAACGTTTTTTCATCTCCTCCGGCGTGGTCGGCGAGCCACCCGATAGCAATGCGTCGCGAAGGTCCGTGATCTTGACCGGGACCAAGGTTAAGTCTGTCAATGCCTCTTTGACGGCGTTGAGGAAATCTTGATCGATCTTGTCGGGAAGTGTTCGGGATTCGAGGAATGCCTCAACGATCTTTCTTTGATGCGGTGTAAGAACCTTCCTTATCCGTTCTTTGGTCGTCGGGTCTTCGAGATTGGTCAAAAGAGTTTGCGTCCAACTCTCGGCCATCTTGTCGAGCTCGCTGTCCAGATCCTCGATCACGGAAGCCGCGGTGACCGCAGCCTGTTCCGTGCCCGGCCTGAAATTACAGTGCGGGCAGACGGGGGTCGCGTCCAAGTCCTGTTCGGTGAGAGCAAAGCAGATCTTGACTTCTCCGAGCCGATTTTGAAATTCCAGGAGATGCTGACTAGGCATCAGGTCGATGGTGGAGAGTTTCTGCAGGTCCTTGAGTCGTTCATCACTCATGAGCCGTGCCTTGAGCTTATCTTCCTTCACGCCCAGGCGCGCCTTGGCGTGCATGGAGAGATAAGCCACCAAGAAGACTTTCTTGAGCTCGCCGAGTTTTCGCTGGGTCTGCTGACGGAATGTACCGGCGTTGCGTTTTTCCGGATCGACAATCCGGGCCAGGGTATCGTCTTTCACCGTCTTCATTTTGTCGATCCAGTCGTGGCCGGGGGGCAGGACCGCCTCGGCCGTGGAGAGGTACGCAGCCGTCGTCCCAAGGTCCACTACCAATTCTTCCAACGATTTGATCTCGGCCAGGGAAGCAAGCCCGTCCCGATGTCCGGTCACTTCCGAAGCGTCGTAGCGAAAGTTCTTGAGCCTGCCCGTCGTGGTGTAGGCCTGCAGGGATTCGAGAAAGGTCTTGGTTTCATCCAATTTGGCGCTCAGCTTCCGTACTTCATCTTCAGCCAGGAGGCTGCGGCCCCAGAAGAACAGTCCCGCCTTCAGGGTCTGCTGGGCAAACACAATCCTCTCAATGAGCCGCAAGACGGTCGTTTGTATCTTGGTGACGACACCGTCCGCTTTCTCGCCGCCCATGGCGATGACCTGCGCTTCTCCCGGAGTGAGGGCAACGCCTTTGGCGCAGTAAGGCAGGAGCAACTCTATCAGGGCCGTAATGCCGGGCAGGTTCCAGTCCTTGGGGCGTTCGACGTGCTTGAATTGTGCGAGTTCGTCGATGGCGGTTCCGGCCAATTGCGGAAGCCCCGTGGCGTCGAACTTCTTACCCGGAATGGAAACAACCACCTCGCCGGCGTAGATCAGCGCGGCCAGAACAACCACGGCCCATTCTGGTTCAAGCCTGAGTGTTTGTGGAGCCAGATACTCCACACCATGGTATTCCTCGATCAGTTCACTGTGATTGATCACCTGGCCATGTCCCTTCTTCTTGGCAACATTGAGGATGTGGTTGGCATACTTCGATCGGTAGGGATTGAGCCTTTCGCCGTCGAGCAACTCCAGGGCGTCGAGTACCGCAGTGGCCTGTTTGGTGCGGGTCTGCCCAGCGATGGCGCGTAGCGCATCTTGTGCGGCCTGGGCCCGGGTTTCTCCCATTATGAGCACCGAGAAGAAAGGGTATTCGGGCGCCTGGTCTTGGAAACGGGTACCGAGACAGATGCCCGCTATGGTGTTTACCATATCGCGGAAATTGATGCGTTCATGGTCGCCGATGCCCGAAATAGCGCGGATGGACTTGCCCATGGCCCACTCGGTCAACAATTTGGTACGTCCTTGGTAGGTGACCTCGAAGGCTGTGGCCATGTTCTTCTGGAGCCATTGTACGAGGTCTCGCAAGAAATTGGATGACTTCGATTCGTAGGTGCCTTTGGCGTGTCCTGACGCGGTAGATGCAAGGTCCAGGGCTGCGGCATAGTTTTGAAGTGCTATTCGGAAATTCTCATCCGTTTTTGTAAGGCGCAGGAACAGCTCGTCCGGCTTCTTCTCGTCCTTGAAGTGCGGCGGGTCGAAAGGTTGGATGAAATAGAGGTAGAAGTCCCGCGGCGGTACAGCGGTGGAACGCTCGTTGGGCGCACCGAAGAAAAGATAGCCCTGGCGCGCAGCCTTTCGTTCTAGCCATTCCAGTTGGTGCTGCCAGATTCTGTACCCCGGCACGTAGGTCGGACTGTCAATGACTTCCATAACGCGCTTCAATGCTTCGTAGTAGTAGCGGTCGAGCTGCGTGGAGTCGAGGCTTTCGGCCCGCTTCTCGATCAGGGCGTCGAAGTCGTCCGTCGTAAGTCGATGAATCGACAAGGCGTGAATGAGCCTCAGGGCCATGGGTTTGTAAACAGGGCGCGTGAACGCCTGTTCAATGCGGGATTCAAGGACCTGGCTGCAGTCGATGACCGCCTTGATGTCCGGCACCGACCGGAACGACGGGTTTTCTCGCAATATTGTCCAGTAATCGTCGTAGGCGATGATTCCCGGACGGTCGACCGGGAGCTCCTGGACAATCAGTTTTTTCATGGCCAGGGATAAAGTTTTGAGCACCTCCCGCTTTTCCACCGCGGTTATCCGTTCGAAGGTGTCGATGTAGTCCGGATGCACGGGGAAGAGGCGCACGAATTCATCCATGCGCTCGTTCATATGGCCGTAGAACTTGGCGAAGGGGGTCAGATATTCCCGGATTTTGACCTGTTGCTCTGCGGTCTTTTTGAGCAGTCGTTCGGCCACGACGAACTTGACGTCCCTGCGGGCGATGAGGATTTGCTCAAAACGGTCCTTCACGCGGCGGACGCTGTCGGCGACGAATGAAAAACGGGGGCTGTCGAAAATGGCTTCCTGGACGCCGGCGATGAAACGAAATTTGAGGTCCTTGCAGACCTCGCCTATTTCTCGAAGGAAGTTGAGATCAAGAATCAGTTCCTGGTCTTTACGGGTGCGCAGGTAGTCGAGCAGTTCGTCAACAACCAAGAGCAGGCCCTGGTCGGGATACTTTTGACCAAGCGCGGTCATCATGTCTTCGAAGGCCCGTTTATTGTTCGGAACCTTGTCCGCCGACGGAAAGGAATAGGATACCCCCATTTCAGCCAGATGCTCTTCCAGTTCCGCCACGAGGATATCGTGCAGGGACATGGTGGTGGCGCCGATCTCGCTTCGGACCACTTTGAACCGGCCGCTGATCCTGTGCGCCACACTGGCAACGTTTTTGTCATTCAGGTACGGCGCTAAATCAGAATTTTCAGCCAAGGCGGAGATCATGGATAGCAGGTGTGACTTACCCGTGCCGTAGTTGCCGACAACAAGCAGGCCCTTGTTGTCCATGGGGTGGTCGAACTGAAGTTGAGGAACGACCAGGTTAATGAGTTTATCGGCCATTTCAGCGGAGACTACATAGGTCTGGACAAGCTGCCGGGCGGTGGCGGCTTGGTCGGCGTCCCTCAACTGAACGACGGACTCGATAGGCTCAAACTGGATCAAATCCCTGTATTCAAGTCGCTCCATTTTTTGTGTTCCCCCTGTGGGCTTGTTCGATGCACGTCTTGATTTGCCGTCCTGCAGATTTGTCATCGTGTCTGCCTCTTTGATCATTCGTTACCTGTCTTCATGCAGTGGCCTCCGGGGTCACGACCAGGAAATCCCGCGAAGGATATCGCCTGTATTCTGGGTAGCCCGGCGCTGCGTAGGCCAGGTGCTCTCCTTTGATGGAGCCATTCCATGCCGCGACCACCGTCCTGTTTCGTGAGAGCCCTTGCAGCAGCCGTAAAGGATCTTGTTTAAGCGTGATATCGAAGAGAATTTCGATGTTGTCCAGCAGAGTCACTTCGGCTGCCGATGAGGTCACGATGTTCGAGAGGAGATGGGGTAACTGTAGCGTACGCTGGCGGGCGGTTAAGTCGAGCAGTTGCCGAGACAGATCGAGATTGACATTGACCAGCGGCGCCGCCGTTCGCTCACGCACCGCTCGAAGCACGGCGGTCTTGCCTGCACCTGGCGGGGCCACCAGCATGACAAGACGGTGGTATAGATCGGCAGCCTGACCGATTCTTTGAATGACACTGTCGGCAAGTGGCTCTGCCATTAACGATCTCCCCCTAAATCCGTCTTGCTCACTCGCGGCTCTTCGAGCCATAGATCGATGGCTCCCTTCCGGAAACGCCAATGACGACCGACTTTTTGAGCTGGGATCTTGCCTTCACGAACGATTTTGTAAAGACTGGACTTGGAAATTTTCAGGTAAGTTGCCAGCTCTTCAATAGTCAGGACATCTCCTGGAGATTCATACATATAGACGTTCCTTTCTAAGAGATCTGTAGTCTACAAAAATGGGATAGCTTAATTGTGCAGATAACAGTTGATGATAGTTGCTGTCAAGAAATTTTCATTAGAAGCAATCGGATTCTACCTGAACAGAAAATAAGCTGTCACGCATTTACACCTTTCATTCGACATTCAATAAAATGCACCAGAGGTCCCATATCAACAGTTGTATTTGAAATTTTGCCCGTTATCGAACATGGCCAGATGTCGAGAAATCTTGGAATTGGAAATGCTATTGAGTCTCTTGGTCAGGCGGTTCGGCGGCTCTCGCCAGAAGTCTTCGGCAAACTGTTTCCAGTGAATCCAATTTGTGTTGAACCACATCCCATACGATTGGCAAATTGATGCCGAAATACTCATGAATGAGAATGTTGCGTAACCCTGTAATCTTGCGCCAATCGATCTCCGGCTCATCCTTTTGTATTTGTGAAGGCAGTTTCCCTGCGGCCTCACCGATGATCTCAAGGTTTCGGATGACGGCGTCCTGGGTTTTTCGGTCCTTTGTGAAAGCCTCTTCGTCCTGGTCTGCCAAGTATGTTCGGATTTGCTGGATAGCTTCTAAAATGTCATCGAGATAAAGCCCGAAATCCCTACGCATAGGCCACCTCGCGGGTGATTATCGGCTTGAGGCGCGGCTTCAGGGAATCGGCCAACACCAGGTCTACTGGCCTTCCCAGCATATCCTCGAGGAAGAACTTCAGATCCATATACTGATCGAAGGTGGGATGAGCCAGCTCGACCAGAATGTCCACGTCGCTCCTATCACTTGCGGAACCGCGAAGGACGGACCCGAACAAGCCGATTCGTTTCACGGAAAACCGGGTTTCGAGGTCTTGACGGTGTTGTTTAAGGAAATCGAGAATCTCATCGCTTCTCAATATAATCTGCCTCCTTTCACTTTATAACGGCGGCAATTCGATGCTCCCACTAACAATAATATTTCGGCTCTATTTGTGAAAGCAATATTGCATATTTTTCAAGATCGGTCAATTAAGGCATTCAAAAAGACAGCGCACATTACGAACCGCATTCACAAATCTGGCCCAATCAGCCCTCCTGAGCATTTGTATTTGTTGTACTTCAGGGATCTATCGGCATGGCCTTTTTTCTTGTAATCCCTTATCCGGAGATCCTGCCCGACGCTGGACGCCGAGCGGAACCGGTGCAGAAGCTGCGGTTCGTTTTTCTGGCGCCATTGCAACTGCGGGCGATAGCCGGGAAACGAAACGTAAATCCGCTGCTATGATTGCCCCAAGTGGGAAGTCTGCGATGGGTCCCGATATTTCCTTTCGTAGAGTTCCGGATCGTATAGAACCTTCCGACCGGGGCAGTCTTCGCGAGGGCATAGCTGACAACTGGTAAATCCTTCCTCGTTTGTGAAGACAATGCCCGAGAGGGATTTGATGGGCACCATGAGCAGACTCTCCGTCAGCTCTACGCCGATGGTTTTTCGGGTGTCTCCCAGAAGTTCAAAAAGGACCCGTTGCTCCTCCAGGGGCCAGTCAGGAAGGGAGCCCGGACTCATTCGCGCCGTTTTCGCCAGGCCGTAACGTTCCTGTAGATGCCAATCCAGGAATGAGCGGGCGGAGATGACCACGGCCTGATTGATTGCATCCGCCCAGAATTGTTCCAGGAGATCGGTCTCGATGTTCGCCCAGGCATCCAATTCGCGGCCCGAGGTGACCACAAAGGCAAAAAAACGGTGAAGGTTGTCGAGATTCACCTTCAGGACGCGGCTCTCAAACCGGAGTTCCTCCGCCACCACATGCTGATCGCCCCGCGATTCGATGAAGGCCATCCGGTAGATCGCCCGGGGATGGGCGACCGCCTCCGCCTCCCGGATCAATCCTTCGACCTTTGTCGCATGTCCGCTGCCTTCCTTCAGGCGCAGCCTGGCCAGAAGGGACGGCCGATCGATTCGATATTCCAGGGGATCCAAGACAACGCTTTCCATCATTCTCCTATCCTAACTTAGAAGAAACTTAATAGTGGAATTTTGTCTCCAGGTAATAAATGTTCTGATCAAAAAAACAATCGGCTTTAAAAAGCCTGTTACTTCCATCAAAGTGGCATCAATGATGAATAACTCATTATTTGGGGTTACAAAAATATTACTTAAGCATCTCCTAAATGCTCCTGCCCTACCGATGAGGTCAATCTCTGTATTTGTTGTTTTAACCATCGAATGATAACCAGTTATGATTTCTTTGAATTGTTTTTGAATATATTCATGTTCTAAATCTTTTTTTGTTAAGTAATGTCCTACTATTTTATGTTGTATTTGAACTATATGTTTATTATTTGACGAGATAGCGATTTCAGTTTCTAAGAGATATCTTCCAAAATACTTTTTACAAGTGTCATAATCTTGGGCAGCCTTTTCTTTTGCTTTGGAACCAAGAAAAAAGAAGAGAATTGAAAATTTTATCACGCGATCATTATCATATTCATATACAAAGTGCTCGCCACCCCAAGCGATCAATCGGCCAATTTTTGTTTTATCATTGACAAGAACTTCCTTTTTCACGGTGTGTATATATGCAGCAGGATCTTGTGTGTCAAGGAAATGTAGACTGGCCACAAATATGGGTGCGTTGCCGCCGATCATTGGTTGTTTCCCCCTTGATGGAGAACGTGAAATAATCGACGTCAGGCCAAAGATTGTCCGAATATCCCTGGCCGCTGGAAAGAAGAGAGGGGGAAATCGCATGCAGGCTCCTCCGGAGAGAAACGAAAAAAAGATGGCAACCCTTGCGGCAGTCGGATCGATCCTGCTGTAGTGCGCGAGTTGCGTCTGTTTCGCCCGCGGGGCGCGTCTCCTGGGACCGATGGCCTACCTGGCGCTGATGACGGTAACGGGTGTAATCACGGTCATCGGTGCGGAGGCGATCTTCTGGATCCTCTTCGGCGGGCGCCTGGCTGGCGGGATGAACGAAGGGGTAATACCTCCGGCCTGTTGTTATTGCGATTCAGATCAGCGCTATTTTTTCTTTTTCAGGAGATGAACGCTGCGGGGGATCTCCACTTCAACCTTCTCGGCGTGTTTGAAGTGCACCGCATCCCGCGGGTTGTACTGGTCAATGATCATTTTCTTGTCACCGACCATGACTGTACATTTTGCAAGGGAGCCCGCGTACATATAGGTCTTCAATGTTCCACAGAGAACATTCTGCCTGTTGACCCCGCAGTCCAGCGAGAGGGAAACGCTCTCCGGGCGGACGACCATGAGCACTCCATCGCCGTTGCGTAGATCTTCCTGCTCCAGATTGATCTCAAACTTTCCATATTGCGTGTCGACAACAACAGTGCGCGTTTTCTCATCGATCGATGCGATCCTGCCATCCATGAAATTGACATAACCGACGAATGCGGCAATAAATTCGTTTGCCGGCCTCTCGTATATCTCGATCGGAGTTCCGACCTGCTCGATCAGGCCGTCCTTCATGACGACCAGGCGATCGGAAATGGCCATGGCCTCGAACTGATCATGCGTCACGAAAACGGTTGTGATGTGAAGCCTTTCCTGAAGCTTGCGGATCTCCTCGCGCATGACGAGCCTCAGGTTCGCGTCGAGATTGGAAAGCGGCTCATCCAGCAGAAGCGCTTTCGGTTCGAGGCTGAGCGCGCGCGCAAAGGCGACACGCTGCTGCTGACCGCCGCTGAGCTTATCGATCATCCTCTCCCCGAACGCCTCCAGTTCGACCATTTCCAGGAGTTCCCTGACTCTCGCATTGATCCTGTCTTTGGGCCATTTGTTGATTTTCAGGCCATAGCCGACGTTTTCCGCCACCGTCATATGGGGAAAGAGGGCATAGTTCTGGAAACAGATCCGCGTGTCCCGGAGGTTCGGGGGAAGGTCGTTGATCCTCTGGCCGTCGAGGATGATATCCCCCGAACTGATATCGGTGAAACCGCCGATCAGGCGCAGGAGGGTCGTCTTCCCGCAGCCGCTGGGTCCGACGAAGGTCACCAGTTCCCCCCTTCTCACCTCCGGCGATACCCCCTTGATGACCTCGTTCTTTCCGTAGAACTTATGGATGTCCTTGAGAATCAACATCGGTTTTTCAGTTGCGTTCATATCCATATTGTTCAGGCGACCCCCTTCTTTGTCATATGGCTGCCGACTTGATCATGCCTCTGCCCAACCTGGTCTTTTTAGTAATGTAATTCAGGATCATCATACAGATCATGACGATGAAAACCAGTTTCACGGTCGTGGCCGAGGCGATGCCGATTTCTCCATAGACGGCGGCGTCAAAGATCGTCACGGCGGCCAGTTGGAATCCCGGGCTGACCAGGAAGACCACGGCGAAGCATACTAAAATCGCCCCGGCGGCGGCCGTGGTAATGATCACGAAGGGGACCTTGATCAGGGGGGTGATCTTCCTCGGCTCCGAGGCGACCGGCTTGCCCCCGATCATGGTGAATTTTTTCCCCACGAGCAGATAATTATGGTTCCTCCGGTTGATGCGTCCTTCCTCCTGAAAGCGATAATTGACTGATTTTGAAAAGTATGCAAGATTACAATCGTTAATAGTCGAAATTCGAGAGGAACCAATCCATTTGACAAAAGAAAATTGAATAAAGAAAGGAACGCCATGGCCGATCCAATGAAGGTGGTCTTAAAGATTACGTCTGTAAAGGGGACCTGTGCGGCAGGGCACAAGGCAGGGGAGGAATTTGATTTAAGTAAAGACTTTGTCCTGGGATATTCAGGCAACGGCAAGGCTCTTTGCCCCTCTGCATTTTATGCCGCTTTCCCGAACTGGCGGGTTCTCCGTTTCGGTGGGGAACTACCTTGGGAAGAAGACAAGGATACGGCCCATGTGGCCTGCCCTGACCCCCTGAACCCCCTGATTATGGAATTGAGAAGAATCAGAGAGTAGAAGGTTTCTTCCCTGTATGATAGCGACATGCTCCCTCCGGGCGCTTTCCGGGGATATCATTTCCAAGCGATAATAATGCCACGGTGATTATGATATTGACATACACGTCCGTTCTTCTTATAATTTGCTCGCTCGGAAGTAACGTCTTATAAAAAAACACGCCATTTTTCTTCGGATTGGGCCAATGCCTGTCCAAGGAGTTTTCGTGAAGAAACCGCTTCTCGAAATGCTTGTGTGTCCGGTCTGCCTGCCGGATGAAATCGAGCTGAAGGCCGTCATCACGCAACAGCACCAAGAGGACATTACCGAGGGCGTATTGACCTGTCCGAAGTGCGGCGGCGCCCACCCGATTCGGGAGGGGATCGCCTTTCTCGATCCTTCTCCGCAGACGGAAGCTAAAGCCGCTTCGAAATATGAAACCGCCCCGGTGGTGTCGTCCTACCTCTGGAGCCACTACGGCGATATCCTGGGGGATCCGGAGGCATCTTCGGCCTATGCCGAGTGGGCCGGCTTGGTAAGTGGCGGTCCCGGGGTGGCCCTGGACATCGGTTCGGCCGTCGGGCGCTTCACCTTTGAGATGAGCCGTAAGCGCGATTTCGTGGTGGGGATCGATAATTCCGTAGCCTTTATCCGGGCGGCGAGAGAGCTCATGGTCCGGGGCCGAAAACCGATGGCGCTCCGCCAGGAAGGCCTTCTCACGCGGGAGGAAACGATAGTTCTCCCTGAGACCTGGCAGATCGACAAGGTCGAGTTCATCGTCGGAGACGCCCTGGCGTTGCCCTTCCGATCCAAGAGTTTCTCCGCCCTGGCTTCGCTCAACATTGCGGACAAGGTTCAGCTTCCGTTAAAACACCTTCAGGAGGTGAACCGCGTGGCGCGGGAAAAGGAGGTCCAGTTTGTTCTTTCCGACCCCTTCTCCTGGTCGACCGAGGTCGCCAGGGAAGAGGATTGGCTGGGGGGTAAAGACTCCGGACCCTATGCCGGCCGGGGGATCGACAACATCATCGCCCTCCTGCAGGGCAAAGACCGGCGGCTCCTGCCTGCCTGGCGCATCGCGCGGCAGGGGCACGTCTGGTGGAAGATTCGGACCCATGCGAACCATTTTGAGCTGATCCGGAGCTGCTTCGTCAAGGCCGAACGGTAAGATCCGGAAATCGCCGTATCAGATCGGAAGTTATTCCCATTGGAGCCTCGATGAAAAAATATACGGTTTGTCGCCTATGTTCCTCGTGCTGCCCCGTTGAGGTCGAGGTCGAAAACAACCGGCTGGTCGCGGCCGAGCGAAGATCCCTGTTGCCCCCCGAACACCGATGGCCCTGCGTCAAGCTGCAGGCGGCGGGGGAGATCATCCACTCCCCGGACCGGCTGAAAAAACCCCTCATACGAGAGGTAGGCGGCGCTCGGGGGAAGTTCCGGGAAGCCTCGTGGGATGAGGCCCTTGATCTCATCGCCGGGAAATTCCGGTACTTCAAGGAGCAATACGGTCCCCAGTCGGTCTGCTGGCTGCGGGGCATGGCCGCGGACTGGGGCGCCCCGTGGGATTACGCCAACCGTCTGATGAACGCGTTCGGCTCGCCCAACACCGTCGGCAACGGCTCGGTCTGCCATGTGGCGCGCGATATAGCCCACGTTTATACCTACGGCGCCATGACCCTGCCCCAGATAAAGGACTCGCGCTGCATCCTGGTTTGGGGGAAAAGCGATCCGGACACCAACCCCGCGGCTGCCGAAGCCATCCTTTCCGCCAGAAAACAGGGCGCCAAACTGATCGTCATCGATCCCATCCGGACGAAACTGGCTTTGATGGCCGACATCTGGCTACAGGTCAAACCGGGGCACGACGGTCCCCTGGCCATGGGCATGATCCGCGAGATCATCGCGGCCGGTCTTTACAACTCCGATTTCGTTCGGGAATGGACCGTCGGCTTTGCCGAACTCCGGAAAGCCGCCGAGCCCTTCACGGCTCAGAAGATCGCGGCCGATATCTGGCTCGATCCCGCCGCCATCGGGGAGGCCGCCCGCCTGTATGCCACGACCAAACCCGCCTGCATCATCGACGGCAATGGCCTCGACATGCAGCTGAACACCTTTCAGGATACCCGGGCGGTCTGCATTCTGAGGGCGCTGACCGGAAATGTCGACCAGCCGGGCGGAGACCTCATCCCCCAGCCGGTCCTCGTGCGCAACATCCAGCTCAGAGAGCGGTTGTCCCAAGATGTGCCGCCGATCACCCGCGACTACCCCCTCTTCAACAGCTTCCACCCCACGTGGGGGCTGAATGCCCAGTCCTGCGCGATCGATGCCATTCTTGACGAGGACCCCTATGCCATCCGGATGCTCGTCGTACAATCCGGGAACCCCGCTGTCACCATGACCGATTCCAATCGGGTGAGAACGGCCCTGGAAAAACTCGAATTCCTGGTGGTGCTCGACCCGTTCATGACGCGAACCGCAGAATTCGCCCATGTGGTGCTGCCGGCCGCGAGCTGCTTCGAGAAGACGCAATTGAACCGCTCATCCCTGCGCAACAACCTGGTCATCCTGCAGGACCAGGTGCTGGACTGGCAGGGGGAGAGCTGGCCCGATTGGAAGATCACCTTCGAACTGGGAAGGCGGCTGGGGCTCGAACGGGACTTCCCCTGGCGGACGGCGGAAGAGGCCATCGACTACCAACTGGAGCCGTCGGGCATCACCGTGGCGAGGCTGCGGGAGAACCCGGCGGGGATCGAGGCCTCCAAGACCGCGTACCGAAAGTATCGGACAGATGGGTTTACAACCCCCTCCGGCAAGGTCGAGTTCGCCTCCGAGTGGCTGCGGGAGCAGGGTCATGAGGCCGTACCCTATCTCAACGGGTGGCAGGGTAACCCCATCAGCTTCGCCGACCGCAGCCATGAATTCCCCATGATCGGTATCAGCGGCGCGCGCACCGGTCAATTCACCCATTCCCAATATCATACCATCGCGTCGCTCGTAGAGCGCGAACCCGAAGGGTATGCAGACTTCCATCCCGAGGATGCGCGCAAGATGGAGATCGCGGCCGGCGATCTGCTGAAGATCGAAACCCCCCGCGGGCATATCCACATCAGGGCTCGGATGAGCGAGGTAGTGCACCCCGGCTCGGTGAGAATTGCCTGGTGCTGGGGCGGCTCGAACCCCGATATGAACCTCAACAATCTGACCGATGACGATGCCAGAAATGCGGTCACCGGAACACCTTCCAACCGGAGTTTCATGTGCCGCATCGAAAAGGTTGCGGGTGCATGAAATAGTTTTCACCATGACCGCGGATTGAAAAACCTGTGATCGTAGGACCGGAAATGGCCCGCCGCTGAAAAGATCCTGCCGTGGAGTCCAACGAAACAGGAAAGGAGGGAACGACGATGGCGGAGAATCTTTACCATGCGCTGTGCGAAACCCTGGCCAAAAGGCGGGGAAGGTATCCGGGCAAGGATATCCCCGAGTTTTATGCCCTCGTCGAGGAGCTCTTCACCTCCGAAGAACTCGATATAGGTCATATTGAGAAACTCCGCATTTTCACGTGCTCGACAGCGCAGCGCTTCTATTTCGTTCATTCCCGAGTTTACGAACCGGCATGCCTTTCGTCCATGTCGAAACATTTCTGACCGTATCGGCATGGACGAAAGGCGTCAAAACCAATTACTTCTTCTTGGCCATCATGCTCTTCACAAGTGTCACGGCATCGATGGCAGACTTGCCGTATCCGTCGGCGCCGATCTTATCTGCCCACTCCTGATTGACGGGTCCGCCGCCGACAATGACGAAATATTTCTGACGGATACCCATCTCCTTTAGTGTATCGATGACTTCCTTCTGGGCCGGCATTGTGGTTGTCATGACCGAGGAAAGGGCTATCACGTCCACCTGAAGTTTCTCTGCTTCCTGAATGATGTTAAGAGACCGATTGTCCATACCCATGTCCACCACGTCAAAACCGCTGGTATCAAGCACGGTGGTCACGATGTCTTTGCCGATCGTATGCACGTCGCCCTTGACAGTCCCGATCAGGACCTTTCCGAGCTTCTCCACCTTTCTCTTCTGTGCATCAATTTCCGGTTTCAGGACGGTCATGGCCGCATTGAAGTTGGCTGCCGCCATAAGTAGCTCCGGGAGATAGGCATCCCCACACTCAAATTTACCACCGATAATGGTCATCCCTTTCGACAAGCCCATCTCAATGGCTTCCAAGGGATCGATATGGTTCGCCACTACAGCTTGGGCAAGCGCCTTAGCCTCGTCCTCCGTTCCATCAATGACTACCGCCGCCAATTTCTCCAAAATCTGACTTTTATCCATCCTCTCATCCTCCCTCTCTACGCAAACGATGGGGAACATCCTCACGCTGACGCCCGCCCTGACGATCACGCGCGAAGAGATGGACCGGGCGCTGGATATCATCGAGGCGTGCTTGAGCGAGGTCGAACAGGCAGCCTGAGCACCCTAACCGCACCGAAATATGATTCCGACATAATGAAGAAGGCACAGGCCGGGCCGGTTCTGTGCCTTCTTCATTATGACTATCCCTGAGATGTCCTGAAGCGAACTTTTTACTCGATGACCATCATGATCTGTTCGGTTTCGACGCTGTCATTGGCTTTGACATTGATCTCCTTTACGGTCCCGCCGGCAGGTGCGTAAATCGGATTTTCCATCTTCATGGCCTCCAGCATGATGACCTCGTCGTCTTCATTGACCTTGTCACCCACATTGACCAGAACCTGAAGAATCTTACCCGGCATCGGTGCTCTCAACTCAATACTCATTATCCTTACCTCCCTGATATGATGATGAACATCTTTTATAGCTTCCTTTAGCCCCCGTACCGCTGTGACTCATTCCTGCCCTCTGCTCAACCGTCGAGGGCTTACCCCATCAGGCGATGGACCGGTATATCTCTTTTTTTTTATAATTACTGAGCGTTCAAGTCAAGGGTAAAGTGCAGCCACGAGAAGCCTTGATAAATCACTAAAGATAAACATAAACCTAAATTAGTGGCATGAAAGCCGCTTTAAT
>Ga0154454_1082_pt1 | contig 18535 bp, 17 predicted proteins | sample RifGroC2_FD_105647 | JGI IMG/M metagenome (GOLD analysis project Ga0154454, IMG submission 105647) | Syntrophobacterales bacterium GWC2_56_13 | reverse complement strand
GCGCGTTGAGCAAGTTGGTGCCTGGCAACATGCTTTCGTGTCCAGGACTATTTCTGACCATGTTGCCGTCTCGCTCAAGACCATTGATTACCAGTTTCCTCTCTACCTCTATCCCACCGCCAACCGCACGGACCTTTTCGCCCATCACGAATCGGAGGAGCGCCGCCCGAACCTGAACCCCAAAGTGGTCGAGGCGTTGGCGCAGGCATACGGCGCGGAACCCTCACCGGAGTACATCTTTCACTACGTCTACGCCGTGCTGTACGCGCCAGCGTACCGCGAGAAGTACGCCGAGTTCCTGCGGATGGATTTTCCGCGCGTGCCGTTCACGGCGGATCCGAAGCTGTTCCAGAAACTCGCCGCCCTGGGCGAAAGGTTGACCGCTCTGCATCTGCTCACTTCGCCCGAACTCGACCCGCCCGCCTGCCGGTTCGAGGGCAAGGGCGATAGCCGCATCGGCAAGGGAAGGAAGGCCGGATTCCGCTACGAGCCTGGTGAACAGCGTGTGTACATCAACGCCACTCAGTATTTCGCGCCTGTGGCCGAGGCCGTGTGGAGCTATCAGGTGGGCGGCTACCAGGTCTGCGAGAAGTGGCTGAAAGACCGTCAGGAACGCCGTCTTGAGCTTGACGATATCCGCACCTATTGCCGCATTGTTACGGCGCTCGGACGCACCCTCGTCATCCAGACCGAGATAGACGCCCTGTATCCGGGTGTTGAGAAGGGTGTCGTGGCCATACCCGGACACGTGTCGGAAGTGGAATCAGGAAGCCCAACAAATGTACTATGAACGGGAATACGTAATCTAAAAGGAGGGATCATGTATCCGAAAATATCGGTGAATCTCGGAAATCTCGTTCTCTCCCTCTCAGATGCCCTGGATCTGGCATTTTCTTCGCTTGCCATGCACCAGCAGCGCACGGCTTTCATCGCCTGGGAGTTGGGAAAACGGGCGAAGTTAGAGGAAAAAAGGATTGAGAATGTTTTCATTGCCGGCTTGCTTCACGACATCGGAGCATTGTCGATCGAGGAGAAGAAATCCCTTCATGATAACGAGACCACAGCAACGGAGCAGCACTGCATTCGAGGACAGCATCTTTTCAAATCCAACCCGTGGCTTGCTCCATGCGCAGATCTGGTGCGATACCACCACCGGGGTTGGGTTACGTGGGAAGAGCCGCGAGATGCTCCTGAGGTATTTGACTCGCAACTTCTCTTTCTCGCGGACTACCTGGAACGTCAGATAGACCGAAAGACATATATCCTGCACCAGGACCAGGCGCTCTACAGCCGGCTAAAGGAGCTCGCAGATAAACAGATCAGCAGCGAGATCGTCGACCTGTTCCTTGAAGTATCCCATCGGGAAGAATTTTGGCTGGACCTGACGTCTCCCCGCCTATATTCATTGCTTCTACACAATGGTCCATTTCAGACAATTGAAGTCGACATCAACAACATCGCGATCTTCGCCAAACTGCTCAGCATGATTGTCGATTTCAAATCGCCCTTTACTGCTACTCATTCATCGGGCGTTGCCCAGTGTTCCATGCACCTTGCCGAGATAGTCGGTATGTCGGAAACCGAGGTGAAGCTGATGGAAGTAGCAGGATTGCTCCACGATCTCGGCAAGCTGGTCGTCCCCAACTCGATCCTCGAAAAACCAGCGGGGCTGACGCATGCGGAGATGGCCGTGATGAAACAACATACCTACCACACATTCTCCATCCTCAGCACCATTGGAGGGCTTCAGATGATTGCCGAATGGGGTGCTTATCACCACGAGAGGTTGGACGGCAAGGGATATCCTTTTAAACGCGAAGCCCATGAAATAAACCTTGGGGCACGGATTATGGCCGTTTCCGACATATTTACGGCGCTGGCCGAGGATCGCCCGTATCGCAAGGGCATGAAGACAGAGAACATCATTAATATCCTTCAAGAGCAGGCCTCTCATGGCATCCAAGACCCCCACATTGTGAGGCTTTTGCTGGAGAACATTGAAGAAGTCCGCCAGTCGGTAACAGAAAGGCAGGAGCAGGCCCGGCATTACTATCAGACCGAGGTTGAAAAGTCAGAATAATTCCTTCGCTGACAAATCGCTCCACTGGAGCGGCAAACGGCGCGTTCATGCGTTCGGCGAGGGAAAACAAGTATTGCACCTCCTCCTCTGAGTGGGATATACTATTACAGAAGGTGACTGCATGAAGATCGAAATCGAGAGAGAAGAAGACGGCCGTTGGATTGCTGAAATACCTGAGCTTCCCGGAGTCATGGTTTACGGGGATACTCGTAACCAAGCCATTTCAAAGGCGGAGGCATTAGCCTTACGAGTCTTGGCTGACCGGCTTGAACATGAGGAAGAAATTCCAGAACTTAAGGAAGTGTTCGCGGTCTCAGCATGAGCCGATGGCCATCGACCAAAGCCCAACAATTCCTTGCTGCCTTGCTTCGCATTGGTTGGATAATCAAACGACAGCAGGGCACTTCTCATCGTGTTCTTGCTCGGCCCGACTGGCCTGATTACGTTTTCTCATTCCATGATCGTGAAGAGATCGGGCTGAAGATATTGGCACGAATTGCCAAGCATACCGGCCTTACTCCTGAAGACTTGTGAGAATCGCCGAACCGGTAAATTCAGGCGACGGTAATTAGCGCAACGGCCTCGCGGTTTTACCTTAGGAAAATCTGTGAAGAAGGTTAAAAAACCCGGCGAACTCCGCCCGCAGTACAGGAGGGAAGATCTGGGTAAAGGTGTCCGCGGTAAGTATTTTGAGTCTTACCCAAAAGGCTCCAATTTGGTGCTCCTCAACCCGGATGTGGCAAAGGTATTTCCTACAGAAGCAGCCGTAAATAAGGCGCTAAAGTCCCTCATAGACGTCGCACAGAAATCGACTTGGCCAACCGCGCGCTCAACCGGACGCACGAAAAAGCTGCGCACCGGTTAGCTCTGCGTTGGGGGGTCAATAACGTCGGATAAATTGAGAGGTGATGCTGTGAAACTCTGGAATTGGAGAATCTTGTTAGGCATCTCTCTGCTCATGTTGTCTGTTTTTTTCTATTTTTTGCACTACCTGATCTTTCGAGATCTCCACCACATCTTTATCTACCTGGTTGGCGATGTCGCCTTTGTGTTTATCGAAGTTCTGCTGGTGACGCTGGTCATCCATGGCGTGCTTGAGGAAAGAGAAAAGAAGGCACGGCTGGAAAAAGTAAACATGGTCATCGGGGCGTTTTTCAGTGAGGTCGGCACAAGGCTTCTTGAGATATTATCAATGAAAGACCCAGGGATAGAGAGCTGGCAACAGGATCTCGTCAGGCAGACAGAATCGCGAGAAGATGAGTATAAGAGTATCATCAGATACCTGGGGGAACATGATTACCGAATCGACTTCGAGAAGACAGAATGGGAGGGTCTGAGAGAGTTCCTTGTGAACAAAAGGGAGTTCATGTTGAGATTGCTGGAGAACCCCAATCTGCTGGAACATGAATCTTTCACAGACCTGCTGTGGGCAGTATTTCATCTGACCGAGGAGCTCGGGGTTCGGAAGTGCCTCGACGCTCTGCCGGATACGGACTATAAGCATTTATGCGGTGATATGAATAGGGTGTATAGTCAGTTGGCTCGTCAGTGGTTGGGGTACATGGAGCATTTGAAGAGTAGCTATCCATACTTATTTTCTCTGGCGCTGAGAACCAATCCGTTCAACCGCATCGCATCCCCCGTGGTGCGGGAGTAGGGATGTTATGACGGGCGTCTCAGAAGATACATCGACAGCTATGAAGAAGCTCATAGAGAATCACCCCAAGCGCTGCACCTGACCGCTATTCCGCTGCACTCCATAGCGGCAGGTGAGCTTTGTCGATGGCTCGGACGCTTCGCGCCGAGCCATCGGCGCTGCTGATTGCCATCCACTTTTGGCCTGGCGCTTCGCGCCAAGCCATCAAGCGGCATCATCACTACCATTCAAAATGGAAAGTTGAGGACTTGGAGGGGGAGACAACATTTGTATCTTCATAGTGTTGACATATCACAATCATCATGCAAGATTACATACAAGTAAACGTCAATTATCTTTTGGGGCGGCTAAGCTGAAAAGTCGAGTTCGCGACATGGAATATGAATGAAGCATAGCATAATCCGGGCTAATATTCTGCTGTTGCAGTTTTCGTGATATCGGTTGCCGCCATTGCTATCTCAATCTCCATATTGCCCGACTTGAACTTCGCTAATAAGTCCTTTGTGCTTGTCCCATTTCTCGGGCTTGTGTCTGCGAGTGTCGAAGCAATATCTCCGCATGGGTGGGACAATGCAACGATGCAGATCATCCCCTCATTTCTGGCATGGATGCTTCTATAGTCACCCTTCAATGAATTTTTTTAAGGGAAGGCACTTTAACATGCACAGTCACGAGGAAAGAATGCTTCACGATACACCGCAAGACAATTTAAGTTGTACCTTGTGAGTGAGGAATTCAGGCAATATCCTTTTGTGGGCAAAATCTCGTAGACTATTAAAACACAATTACGATATGGTAAGTCGATCTAAGGTTCAATACAGTTCAATCAATTCTAAATAACGAGGCGTGGGTTGTCTACGTTACAAGCGGCTATACTCGGATTGGTTCAAGGATTGGGAGAGTTTCTGCCCATATCAAGCTCGGCGCATCTGGTGCTGATTCCCTGGCTTTTCAAATGGAAGGATCCGGGACTCACTTTCGATATTGCACTCCATATCGGTACTCTTATTGCGGTGGCAATTTACTTCTGGAAAGACTGGCTGAGGTTAGTCACAAAGGGATTGACAGATATTCGCAGCACGGAAGGTCGATTGTTTTGGTATCTGGTTGCAGCCACTATCCCAGGAGCAATGGTGGGGTTTCTGCTAGAGAAAAAAGCCGAGACTATATTCAGAGAGCCTATTTTAATCGCGACGATGCTGATCCTGTTGGGCGTTCTTTTGTACTGGGCAGATCGGAAAAGCGCCAAGGATATCGAAATGAATAGTATCACTTTTAGAACCAGTCTTTTCATTGGCTTATCTCAAGCGCTGGCGATTATTCCAGGCGTTTCACGTTCGGGGATCACCATGACCATGGGATTGTTGATGGGACTGACCAGAGAAGGGGCAGCCAGGTTTTCGTTCTTATTAGCCGCTCCCATTATATTTGGCGCCGCTCTGGCTAAGATGCCCCATCTTATATCAAATCCGTCCGAGATAACTATGAATTTTATAATCGGTATCCTGGTCTCTTTTGTTACCGGCATCCTCAGTATTGGGTTTTTTCTTCGATATGTTCAGACCAAGAATTTTCTTCCTTTTGCCTGGTACAGATTTATATTGGGCTCCCTAGTCATCGTGATTGTCTTGATACGTTAAATAAAGGCGCAGGTATAGTGTGGGAATCCTCACTTCAATTACAAATCGCTGCAGGAGGCAGTATTTGTATCTTCCTGAAAGTCAATCGATCTGTCATTTTTGCATGGTTACAAGATTTCGATGCGTATTGATCACCTTTATCGGGACCCTGAATATTCCGATCGGGGTCCCAGTATGACATCAATACCGGTTGCTTTCCTGCTCTCAAGTCTTTGTAGGGCATCTTATCTCCTTATTGTATAAGATTTCGCATAAATGCAAATACGTTTGACCCCTAACACTAAAAGAAAAAGAGGGTTCTTGCTGAGCCGTCAAATGACTTTTTTCATCGCCGCAATGGCTACTTCAATTTGATCATCCGTGGGCTCACGCGTCGTAATTTTTTGCATCACCAGTCCTGGCCAACTCAAGATCTTCACCCACTGCCAATCCCTGTGTTTTCCCGTAAACCGGATGACTTCATAGGAGATGCCGGAAACAACCGGAAGAAGGAGAAGTTTGTAGAGAACGCGATGGAGAAAATCCGGGCGGCCCAGAAGAGAAAATACAAGAATGGAAACAATCATAACGACCAGGATAAAACTTGTTCCACACCGTGGATGACGGGTCGAAAATTTCCTGACGTTTTCAACGGTTAAATCCTGCCCGCTTTCCCAGGCGAATACCGTCTTATGTTCTGCGCCATGGTACATGAATACGCGCCGCATATCTTCAATCAGCAACGTGGCGCCCAAAAAGCAAAGAAAGAGACCCAAGCGGATGCACCCTTCGATCACGTTGAGAAAAAAGATGTTGGCTATCACGTTTCTCAATAATGAAAAAATATAGGCGGGAATGACAATAAAAAAGAATATCGTCATTCCCAGGCTGAAAATAAGCGAAAGGGCCAGTTGCCATCCTTGTGGTTTCTCATCAACCTCCGTCATGGACACTTCAGCGGAAAACAACAGGGTTTTCATCCCGATGATCATCATTTCGATGAGCGTCACAGACCCGCGGATAAACATCAATCCCAGTAACTTATATCGCTTGGTGATCGGAACATGATCTTGCTCCTGAAAGACTATTTCTTTGTCCGGCCTTCGCACGGCCGCCGCGATTTTGTTTCCGTGGCGCATCATGACACCTTCGATAAGTGCCTGTCCACCGGCAATGTCATCATTCTGCTGCTCATGGTTCATGCGTGGCAACCCCCTATTTTGAAGCCGATATTGGCATCATGGCCTTGAAAATAACCGTCATAGATGTATAAATAAGCCATCCGGCACAGCATGTACCATATTCCGTGATAGAATTCAGATACTTTTTGTGGAACGTCAGATCAAGGTCAGGGTTATAAAGGATCGACGCGTCTTGGAGGCCATGGGGAAGGCAAAACGACGTATCTTTGTTCCTGCCGATTACCTGCGTCTGTCATATGAAGATTATCCCCTGCTGAACGCGGAGCCGGTCAAAGGGTATCTCACTGCCTCCCGATAGGTCGTTGTCACCGGAACTGGGGGGGATTGCGTGTCCTGGCAAATCTTTACCTGGCGATTCGGAAAGGCTTTCTGTGTTGACATCCCCTTCTCCATCAGTTAAAAAACGATGGCACGCTTAATCTGTTTTTCCGGGCCGCTGAAAATGAACAACAGGTCCGGGCGAAGCGTGAGAAGAATCAACAAATCTGAGCGGAAGAAATTCGAGCGATCGGATGGAGGGATGAAACAAAAGAAAGTCTGAGGAGGCAGGTTTGGCTCGATTACATGAGCATGAAGGTAAAGCGTTGTTCCAGATTGCCGGGATGCCGATCCCTCAGGGGGATGTTGCCAGGACGCCTGAGGAGGCCGGAAAGATTGCTGAGAAGATCGGGAAACCCGTAGTGATCAAGGTTCAGATCTGGGCCGGTGGCCGGGGAAAGGCGGGCGGAGTGAAATTCGCCGATACGCCGCAAGAGGCGGAAAAGGTGGCGGCCTCCCTGCTGGGCATGACGATCGAGGGGCTGCTGGTGGAAAAGGTCTTGGTTGAAGAAAAGCTGGCAATCGAGAAGGAGTATTATGCCGGCATCATCGTCAACGCCCAGGCGGATGCCCGTTGTCCCGTGGTCATGTTCTCCACGGAAGGCGGTATGGACATCGAATCGGTTCCCGACGACAAGATCGCCCTCATGAACGTCGACGTCATCCGGGGATTCAGGATCTACGACGCCCTCAACCTCGCCAACAAGGTCAAGGTTCCCAGCAAGTGCATCAACCAGGTGGCCCGGCTCATCTTCGGCCTGTACGAAACCTTCAAGAACTACGGCGCCCGACTTATCGAGATCAATCCAATGGTCATCACGAAGGATGGAAAGGTGCTGGCCGGCGACTGCCGCGTCTCCATCGATGATTCCGCCGTCATCCGCCATCCCGAGCTGGGCATCGAGGTGGCCCGCGAGGCGCCCACGCCCCCCACGGAACTCGACAAACTCGCCTGGTGGGTGGAGGAGAAGGATCTGCGCGGAACCTGCTATTTTGCGGAAATGAACAATGAAATAAAAGATATGGAAGTCATCGGCACGATCGGATATCACGGCATCGGCGGCGGTGCGATGCTCGGCGTCGACCGCCTCAACAAGCAGGGGCTGAAGGTTGCCGACTTTGCCGATACAAGCGGAAACCCGCCGGCCTCCAAGGTCTATCGCGCGGCTAAGTTCGTCAAACCCGTAGTGGAGGGAGATGCTAAGCGTCTGGGGACGGAGTGCCTGGCGTGCGAATATGAGTGCTGGTTCAGGGGGAAAAGGGCCATCGTGATCGAAGCGCCCATCCCGGGGCTGGAAGAGTACCGTAAAAAGCTCGGAATATCCTAACCAAAGAAGGTGGTGAAAATATGGCTATCCTGTTGACGAAAACAACGAAAGTATTGACTCAGGGGATTACCGGCAGAGAAGGCTCCCTACGGGCCAAGTTCATGCGGAGCCTCGGGACGAACATTGTCGCCGGCGTCACGCCGGGCCGCGGCGGGGAGGAAGTAGACGGAATCCCGGATGTCATCACCCACGCAGGGCTTGGAATCAGCACCGTCATTCACGTCGGAACGGAACCCGTTACAGGCATGTCCTTCTCCGATATCCTCCCTCTGTTCCAGGAGGACCCCGAAACGGACGCCGTGGCCATCTTCGGTGAAATCGGCGGGTCGCACGAGGAAGAGGCGGCCGATCTTGTCCAGTCCGGGAAGTTCACAAAACCCATTATCATCTACGTCTCCGGCGCATGGGCGTCGGCAGGAACGAGGTTCTCCCATGCCAGCTCCATTGTCGAGCGCGGCAAGGGGTCCGCTCAGGATAAGGTTACGCGGCTCAGGGAAGCGGGCATCATCGTGGCGGATCGTCCCAACGAGATCGCAGAGAGGCTCCTGGAGCTCAAACAGCAGGGAAAACTAAGGGTAAAGTAACCCAAGTAACCCAGGGGGACAGATTTCAAATCTGTCCCCATCATGAAAAGAGAAACGATTATGGCAGTCATGAGATCAGTATTTTATGTTCCGGGCAACAACGAGAAGATGGTTACAAAAGCGCCGGAATTCCCCGCAGACATCATCACCCTGGACCTGGAGGACTCTGTTCCCCCAGCGGAGAAGGCAAAGGCCCGTGAGATCGTGCGTGAGAACCTAAAATCCGCCGGCGCCAGCGGATCGAAGGTCTATTCCCGGATCAACAACTGGGAAACCCTGATGACCAACGACGACCTGGAAGCAATCGTCCATAAGGGTCTTTCCGGTGTCTGTCTGGCCAAGACCGGAGAACCCGACAACGTCAAAAGGTTGGACTGGAAGCTCGAAGAGCTGGAGCGCAGAAGGGGCATCGAGGTGGGCAGCATCGCCATTCAGCTTCTGATCGAAACGGCCAAGGGGGTAATCAACGCCTACGCTTCCGCAACCGCCAGCAAGCGCGTAAACTCCCTGATCTTCGGCGCTGTGGACTACACGAAGGATATGAGGGTCAAGCTGACTTCCGAAGCCGTCGAGCAGCTCTACGCCCGTTATTACACGGCTGTAGCCGCCCGGGCCGCAGGTTGCGTCGCCATCGACTGCCCCTTCGTCGATTTCAAGAATGTCGAGGCCTTTGAGAAGAGTGTTCAGGAGGGCCGCCAGATGGGTTATGAGGGCAGGATGCTCATCCATCCGAGCCAGCTCGAACCTTCCCACCGACTCTACATGCCGTCGGCCGACGATGTCGAGTGGGCCACGGGCGTCGTGAAGATCTTCGAGGAAGAGGGGATCGCCAAGGGCGCTGCGGCTGTTTCCTTCATGGGAAAGATGGTCGATACGCCGGTCTACGAGAATGCCCGTCAGATCCTGGCGACCATGAAGGAAATAGCCGAAATGGAAGCCATGCGGAAGAAGTAGTTTCCGATAAAAACGAAGCCAAGCAAAGGAGATGGCAATGTACCGAAAAGTAGGCGCTGGAATTGTTGCGGCGCTGCACCTGATCGTTGGCGAGGGCAATGTCCTCATCGGCAATGAGAAAATGGAGCCCTACACTCACGACGAAGTGGTGGGCCTGCACGCAGACCCCGAGATCGTTGTTAAAGCCGCGAGCGCGGAACAGATTTCCGAGATACTTAAACTGGCTCAACAGGAACGCGTGCCCGTCACACCGAGAGGGGCAGGAACTGGGCTGAGCGGCGGTGCGGTTCCGGTCTGCGGCGGGATTGTCCTGTCGCTGGAGAAAATGAACCGCATCCCGGAAATCGATCGGGAGAACTTGATGGTCACCGTCGAACCGGGTGTCATCACCGGCGAACTCCACCGCACCGTGGAAGCCGAGGGCTTGTTCTACCCTCCTGACCCAGCCAGTCTCGATACCTGCTCCATCGGGGGAAACATTGCCGAGGGTTCCGGCGGTCCGCGCGCAGTCAAATACGGTGTGACCAAAGATTATGTGTGCAGCCTCGAAGCGGTGCTTCCATCGGGAGAGATAGTGACGTGTGGCAGAAAGTTGGTCAAGGATGTCACCGGCTATAACCTGACCCAACTGTTGATCGGGTCGGAGGGCACCTTGGCTGTGGTGACGAAAATCATCCTGCGTGTCATTCCTCTGCCCAAGTTACGGGTTGATCTCCTGGTGCCTTTCGATGATTTCCAAGCTGCCGCGGACACGGTATCGGACATTATAGGCCGGCGCATCGTGCCGGCCGCCATCGAGTTCATGGAACGCGATGCCATCTTGGCTTCAGAGCAGTTTCTGGAAAAGGAGGCGCCCTACCACGACGCGGAGGCTCAACTCTTGATCCAGCTCGACGACAATCATCAAGAGGCGATTGACGCGGATTTCGAAATCGCCGGCGAAATCTGTTTGAAGCATGGTGCGCGAGATGTGCTGGTGGCAAAGGATCGTCCGACGCGCGATCGAATGTGGGAAGTGCGGCGCCAGATCATCCCTGCGCTCAAATTTCAGAGTCCGATCAACCACATGCAAGATCTTACCGTCCCGCGTGCCAAGATTGGCATGCTACTTAAAGGAATCAAGGAGATCGCGCGGAAACATTCGGTGCGCATCGTTTGCTTCGGGCACGCGGGTGACGGCAATGTGCACGTCAACACTCTCAAGGACAGTATGCCTGACGACCGATGGCAGTCGCTCGTGCCGATTGTGGTGGATGAAGAGATTTATGGCCTCACACTATCGTTGGGTGGAATGCTCACTGGCGAGCACGGGATTGGCGTCACGCGCCGCCGGTATCTTCCGATGGCGTTGGACGATGCACAGATCAAAATCCTGCGCGGTATCAAGGCTGTCTTCGACCCCAACGGAATTTTGAATCCAGGCAAGATTTTCCTGTGAGAGTTGCTGGTCATTCTGACCTGTTCCTTCGTTCCAGCGCCCATGCCGCTCATCCCGGGCATCATTAAATTCTTGACAGATCCACGGAGGGATAGCACGCGAACAATAGTTTCAGGAATCTTCAAAATCAGAGGATGCATGGCTCTGGTCCCGTGCGGCATGGGAGAGAACCTTGATTGCGCAGGAAATCAAAAAGGGGTGTCCTGTTTACTGATTGGTCCGGGATGACTGATCAGACCCGTCATTGGACCCAATCATGAAGAAGGAGGTTTTATGAGCAAGAAAGTGAAGCAGGACCAAACCAGCGTAGAAAAAGGGTCCCGTCGCAGTTTCTTGAAGACCGCGGCCGTGGTGGCCGGGGGTGCGGCGGGCGTCATGGGATTCCCTAGCGTGATGCGCCTGTCGGCGGCGGCGCCCATCAAGCTGAAGATGCAGACCGCCTGGGACGCCGGCACGGTGGGGTACACGAAGTTCCAGGATTTCGGCAAGAAGGTGGCCGAGGTGACCGAGGGCCAGCTGCTGATCGAATGTCTTCCCGCCGGCGCCATTGTGGGCACCTTCGAGATGTTCGATGCCATCAAATCCGGCGTGTTCGATGCGATGCACTGCTTCGATGTCTACTGGCCCGGCAAGATCCCCGTCGCGACCTTCCTCTCCTCCTACCCCTTCGCCATGGACCGTCCCGACCAGTGGGAGACCTGGTACAACGTCCTGGGGGGCAGGCAGTTCGCCCGCGAGGCCTACGGCGCGCACAACATGATGTACCTCGGGCCCATCCAGCACGACGACAACCTGATCCACTCCAAGGTCCCCATCCGCTCCTTCGAGGACTTCAAAGGAAAGAAGATCCGCTATCCGGGCGGGATCATCGCCGACATCTACCGCGCGGCCGGCGTCTCCACGGTCCTGCTCCCCGGCGGGGAGGTCTATCCGGCCTTGGAAAAGGGGGTCATCGACGCCTCCGACTACGTAGGCTGGGCCATCAACTACAACCTGGGGTTCGCCGAGGTTGCCAAGTACATCATCATGGGCCCCCCCTCCACCCCCTGTCTGCACCAGCCCGTCGACTTGATGGGCATCGAGATCAACATGAATTCCTGGAAGAAGATCCCCAAACACCTCCAGGATCTGCTGGAAATGGCGGTGACCTGGCACTCCTGGGATCACTACACGGCGATCCAGAAGGCCGACCTCGATGCCGTTCCCAAGTACAAGGCCAGGGGCGTTGAAGTCATCCGTCTGAAGGAGTCGGACATCGAAAAATTCAGAAAGTTCGCCCCCGAGCTCTGGGTGAAATGGGCCCGGAAGGACCCGCTGGCGATGAAGGCCTTCAAGTCCCAGTGGGAATACATGAAATCCGAGAAAATGGTGTACTACTCCGACAAGGATATGGTGGATCACAGCGGAAAGAAGCTGACCTTCTAAGACGATTTCGGGGGAAGGGATACCGTATTCCTTCCCTTTTTTTTGAATTCTGTTGAAATCATCAGAATCAGGTGCGGCTCATTACCGGAACAGACGGTGTTTATTCTGATCATTTCATTTTTGTGCGGTTCTCTGATCGCCCCAGGGTTGTCCCCGGCGGTGACATTCCTGCGGTTTGCTCCGGGCTTTCGGGAAGATGTGCCGCATGGCCACTTTGTCTGGCGACGGCCAGCGGGGGCGTGAAAGGGATGCGGGGATTTTAGGAAAGATAAATTGCGAGAAGGGTTGATACGATGGATAAATTGCGAACATTCATGATGGCCGTGGAGAAGACCAACGTCTTCGTGGGCAAGATGATGGCCTACGTGTCGCTCGTCTGTGTCGCGGTCATTTCCTTTGAAGTGATCATGCGCTATTTCTTCGGCATGCCGACGAACTGGGGACATGAAACGATGTTGACCCTGTTCGCGATGTACTACGTCATGATTGCCGGCACGGCCCACTTCTATCGGGCCCATGTGCGGGTGGACGTCATCTATGCCGGACGGACCCGCCGGACGCAGGCGATCATGGATCTCCTGACCGCCCCGTTATTCTACCTCTTTGTGCTGGTTTACATCTACACCTCCTGGAATTTTTACTGGAGCTCGCAGATGATGAACGCCGGCAACACCTTTCTGGGAATCGAAATCATCGGGGAGAACTCCTTCACCGACTGGGGGCCGCCCCTGTATCCCGTCAAGTTCCTCATGCCCTTCGGCGGGGTGCTCCTGCTGCTGCAGGGGATTGTCTGGACCATCCGTGACGTCTACACGGCCCGGACAGGGAGGGAATTCGTATGAGCGTTGAACTTCTCACCGTTCTGATCTTCGGCACCATGGTTTTGTTCCTCTTCATGGGGCTGCCGGTGGCCTTTTCCTGCGGCGTCACGGGCATCATCTACACGGCCATCATCCAGGGACCGTCGGCTGTCAACATCGTGCCGACGCGGATCTTCGGCCTGATGGTCAACTATTTGTTAGATGCCATCCCGCTGTTCATTCTGATGGCGAATATCCTAGAACAGAGCGGGATCATCGAGGATATCTACCACATGGTCTATCACTGGCTGGGCTGGCTGAAGGGCGGCCTCGCAACGGCCACCGTCGCCGCCTGCACCATGATGGCGGCCATGGCGGGCGTTGTGGGCGCCACGGAAGTGACCATGGGCCTGATCGCCCTGCCCCAGATGCTCAACCGCAAATATGACAAGTTTATCGCCCTGGGCTGCATCCTGAGCGGTGGAACCCTGGGGATTCTGATCCCCCCCAGCGTCATGCTGATCGTCTACGGCATGGTGGACAACTCCTCCATCGGGCAGCTTTACGCCGGCGCTTTCCTCCCGGGCTTCCTGCTGTCCGGGCTTTTCATCACCTACATCACCATCCGCTGCTATATCAACCCCAAACTGGGTCCGTCCATCCCCAAGGAGGAGCGGCTGGACTGGATCGGACTGCTCAAGGTCCTGACGCCGATCATCCCCGCCGCGATTCTGATGTTCCTGGTTCTGGGAACGATCATCGTCGGGATCGCTGCGCCGACGGAGGCGGCCGGCGTGGGGTGCCTGGGGGCGTGGATCATCGCCATCATCAAAGGCCGCATGTCCTTGAAGAGCCTTCTCACGGCGGCGGAAAACACGATCAAGGCGACCGCCATGGTTTTTTGGAGCCTGTTCGGGGCGAATATCTTCATCGCCCTGTACATCATGGTGGGCGGCGGGGACTTCGTCAGTGGCATGCTCCTTGGCTCCGGCCTGAGCCCATGGACGATCATCTGGATCATGATGTTCATCCTGATCTTCCTGGGTATGTTCATCGACTGGGTTGGGATCATCATGCTCACCGTTCCCCTCTTCGGGCCGATCATCCGCCAACTGGGGTTCGACCCGATCTGGTTCGGCGTCCTCTTCGCCGTGAACATGCAGATGGCCTTCCTATCGCCACCGTTCGGCTTCTCGCTCTTCTACCTGAAGAGTGTGGCCCCGCCGGAGATCTCTACGGTGGATGTCTGGAAATCGGCCGCCCCATTTTTGGCGCTGCAGTTCATCGGCCTGGTGCTGTGCATGTATTTCCCCGATATCATTCTCATCGGCCCGAAGTATTTCTTCAGGGGTCAGCAATAGGGATGGGGTTGGAGCCATTGGAAATTAAGCTCTCGGAGAAACCGCTCTGCCGGATGCCCGCGCCGAATGCCGGCGGTTTCTCCGAACCGTCATACGGGGGAAACGAGCTTATGGATCAGGCGACGGAGTCGTCACAGGTTTTCCAGGCCCCGGCGGCGTATGTGATTCTTTTCTATCTGCTGCTGCTGGCATGGACCGTCGGGACCCTGCCCTTGATTTACCTGAAGTTCCAGCAGGTTGGCTTTCAAAGCCACTGGGTCTATGCCGCCATGATCGGCTTCTTCTATTTTTACACCTGGTTCTGGTCCCTGGGCCTCTTCTACCGGATCGCGCTGGACGACGAGGGGCTGATCGTTTTGAGAAGCCTCAGGCGGAACCTGGAGATTCCGGCGAAGCAGATCCGAACCATCGAAGGGTCGCGCTTTCCCGGCTGGTTCGGTTTGATCAAGATGAAGCTGCCCCGGGAGAGCGGCTATCTTTTCTGCCATGGCAAAAACAGGGAATTAGAGGAGATTCTACTGGGGATCCGGAAAATGAATCCCCTGGTGAGGACCGTCCGGATATAGCCTTCGGGACCGGAATGGATATTCGGCCCTGAAATCAATTGGAAGGAGAGTATGCGATGACTCAGATGTTTACAATTCCTGCAAACACCATTTTGGTCTTTGGGGTCGTCATTGTCCTGGCGACCATCGGTTATGTCATCTATGGCTGCGTCAAGGGTTGGAAGAACGTGTCCAAGGACTACTTAAAAAAGAAGGATGAACTGACCATCGACGGATAATCAAATATCGCTTCCCCCGCCCTGCATCTTAGCTGCAAGGCGGAGGGATACTTTTCCAGGCCTGACTCCCGCCAAAATTAGGTGGATAGCGATGGACTGCCCATTTTGCCCTGACAAAATCAATTCCAAAATCATTGAAGAATATGGCTCCGTCTTTGCCATAGGGGACAATTACCCGGTAACAAAGGGACATCTGCTCATTCTTCCCCGCAGGCATACACCGGATTTTTTCTCCATGACAGTTAATGAAGCAAAAGATGCCGAACACCTTTTGCGGCAACTGCGGGAAAGGTTGTTACATCAGGATGCGACAATCACCGGCTTCAATATAGGAATCAACTGCGGCATTTCGGCCGGCCAGACAATCATGCACGCCCACATCCACCTGATTCCGAGAAGGGACGGGGATACGCCCAAGCCCCGAGGGGGCGTCCGGGGCGTCATCCCCGATAAAATGTCCTATCCGCAACGCTAAAACCGCAGCGTAGCCTCCAACCTTTTTTCACGGATCAGGAACGCTGCAAGTACAGCTGTATCTGATGTCGTCGCATATAATTATTCTGCTACACCCAGGGATATCAAATCTACCAGTGCAGGTCGCCCCGGAATATGGCCCTGCCGCCCAGTGCTTCCTCGATCCTCAGCAACTGGTTGTATTTTGCCAGCCGCTCCGACCGCGCCGGGGCGCCGGTTTTGAGCTGACCGGCGTTGGTCGCCACGGCGACGTCCGCCAGAAAAGAATCTTCCGTCTCGCCCGACCGATGCGAGAACAGACAGGTATAGCCCGCCTTTTTGGCCGTCTCCACCGTCTCCAGCGTCTCCGTAAGCGTACCGATCTGATTGAGTTTGATCAACACGGAGTTGGCGATGCCCTGCTTGATGCCTTCGGCCAGGATCTTGGGGTTGGTGACGAAGATGTCGTCGCCGGTGAGCTGGATCTTTTTGCCCAGCTTCTTCGTCAGGATGCGCCACCCCGCCCAGTCGTCTTCCGCAAGGGCATCTTCAATGCAGATGATCGGGTATTTGGCAACAAGCACCTTGTAATAATCAACCATCTCCTCGGAAGAGAGACTGCTGTTGTCCGCCTTCAGGAGATATTTGCCGTCCCGGTAAAACTCGCTCGCCGCCGGGTCGAGGACGATGGCTATCTGCCGGCCGGGCTTGTATCCGCTCTTCTCGATCGCGGAGAGGATGAACCGGATCGCCTCCTCGTTGGACGACAGGTTGGGCGCAAAACCGCCTTCATCTCCGACCGACGTGTTCAGGCCTTTTGACTTCAGGACCGCCTTCAGAGTCTGGTAGGTTTCGGCGGCCATCCGGAGGGCCTCCCGGAACGAGGGCGCGCCGATGGGCGCAATCATGAACTCCTGGATATCGACGTTGTTGTCGGCGTGCTTGCCGCCGTTCAGGATGTTGAAGAAGGGTATGGGCAGCCTTCGGGCGTCTTTCCCGCCGATATATTGATAAACGGGCTTGCCCTTATCGAGGGCGGCGGCTTTCGCCACCGCGATCGAGACGCCCAGGATCGCGTTCGCGCCCAGTTTTGCCTTGTTCTCCGTCCCGTCGAGGTCGATCATGAACCTGTCGATCGCTTCCTGCTTCTCAGGGGCCATGCCTTTGAGCCGGGGAGCGATGATCCTGTTTACATTTTTTACCGCCTTTTGCACGCCTTTGCCATGGTAGCGTCCCGCCTCGCCGTCCCTCAGTTCGACCACCTCTCTGCTCCCGGTGGATGCGCCGGAAGGAACGGCTGCCCTTCCCAAGATCCCGTTGTCCAGGATAACGTCTACCTCGACGGTAGGGTTTCCCCGTGAGTCCAGAATTTCCCGCGCCTTGATTTTTTTGATTTTTGACATAATGCCTCCTGGTTAATCGTGTAAAATCAACTCCGCCTTCTTTCTTATGATTTCCATATATGAACCGTGCAGGGCAGTTCCTCCGGTTCCAATCTTGCCGTTCCGCAGGTATCCGCCGTAAGAATATGCACCGCCAGATGCCCGGATATCTCCCGGATCATCTCCGTCACCCCTTCCAGGGGTATCCCGTCGCACGCCAGGGTCCCCGTAAAATCGGACACCAGATGAGCGAGGCGAAACGGTCCGAAACCGGGGATGTCGATCCCGATCATTTTTCCCCTCCCTCATCGCCCATGCCGGCCAACCGTGCCCGAAGATCCTCGATCATCGCATGGATCTCTTCCGTGCGCCCGCGGCTGCCCGCCAGGAGGGCTTCGATTGTCGCGATCTCGTCTTTCACGTACCCCGCCGCCTGCTTGCGCATCTCCTCGATCGTTGCGTTGATCCTGCTTTCCCACTGGGCGCCGAGGCGAGAGAGATTCATCTCCACCGCCCGCGGAATCAGGGCAAGGAAGTGTCTTTCGAACAGTTTTCGGAAAAGGAACATCGGGGTCAGGAACCACAGCAGGTCGAAATGAAAATCGAAGACCCGGGTGATCCCGACATCCGGGTGGCCGGGTTCGCTGACGTCGATCCGCCAGTCGGCCTCCGCCAGTTTCAACCCAAGAGCACTTTCGATGTTTTGGCCCAAAAGGGCGCGGAAGGAGGAGAGGGTCCGGTCCGAACTGATGGCCACGATCGCGGTGCCGACCTCGGGAAGCCACTCCTGCGCGGTCTTCATGTGGGTTTTAAAGACGCTTCCCATCCCCGGGGTGTCGACCAGTCTCAATCCCGGATAATCCGCCATAACGGGGACATCGATGTCCACCACTTCTACATTCTTGACGTTGCCCGGATTCCCGGCCTCGGAGGTGAAGTCGGCCAGCTTTTCCAGGGGGATTTCGACCCGCGACCAATCGAAATGGGTCACGGTCGCCCGCTCCACAGACCCGTACTGGAGGCGGGTGATCACGGTCGTGACGGGAACGACGCCGGTGGGGAGGATCGGTTTCTCCAGCAGGCTGTTGATGAAGGAGCTTTTTCCGGCCTTGAACTGCCCCAGGATCGCCACATCGATCGGCGGATTCTC